>Ga0315314_1000664_pt1 | contig 35529 bp, 41 predicted proteins | sample TDP9_MG_FD_203631 | JGI IMG/M metagenome (GOLD analysis project Ga0315314, IMG submission 203631) | Freshwater sediment microbial communities from Lake Towuti, South Sulawesi, Indonesia - TDP9 | ecosystem: Environmental > Aquatic > Freshwater > Lake > Sediment | place: Indonesia: South Sulawesi... | reverse complement strand
GCCTCCTCGGCTGCGGCTAGGTGACCATAATGGATAGGGTCGAAGGTGCCGCCTAGAACGCCGATCCTTCCTACTCCCACCATTCGAGTTCCATATCTCCTATATAGACGGTATCCCCGGGCTGAACCCCTGCCTCCTCCAAGGCCTGGGTTACTCCCATAGCCTCCAACTCCCGGTGGAGTTTTTCGATCGCCTCTCTATACCGCCAATCGGTCATAGCCACCGCTCGCTCCACTCTCTTACCTCGCACCCGGAACCCCTTGTTTTCGTGGTCTATGGTAAACCCTTCATCAGGAAGGCGAAAGATGGCCACCTCCTCCCTCTTAGGTTCAGGGGGGGTCTCCTCTAGGAGTTGGGCTGCTCGATGGAGGAGTTCACTCACCCCTTGGCCGGTGAGGGCGGATATGGCCAGGATCTCCACCCCTCGTCTCCTCATCTCTCGCCTTAGGGTAGGCCAGACCTTTTGGGCTTGGGGGAGATCCAGTTTGTTGAGAACGGTCAATTGTGGCTTTCGGGCCAAGGCGGGGTTGAAGAGAGCCAGTTCTATATTAATATCCTCGTAATCTTTGAGGGGCTCTTTTGAAGCCCCATCGAGGAGATGGATTAGGACTTTTGTCCGCTCGATATGGCGCAGGAAATCGTGTCCTAACCCCTTCCCTTGATGGGCTCCCTCTATGAGGCCAGGTATATCGACTAAGACGAAGGAACGGTCTTCTAGGTCCACGATCCCTAAATTTGGAGCCAAAGTGGTGAAGGGGTAGTCGGCGATCTTGGGCCGAGCAGCGGTGCAGGCAGAGAGAAGGGTCGATTTCCCGGCGTTGGGGCAACCTATGATGCCCACATCGGCGATCAGTTTCAACTCCAAAAGGAGCCACCATTCTTCGCCTGGCTCTCCCCTTTCGGCGAGGCGAGGGGCCTGCTTGGTAGAGGTAGTAAAGGCGGCGTTTCCCCTTCCCCCTCGCCCCCCACGAGCCACTAGAGCCCTTTCGCCTTCTTCGATTAAATCGGCTAGATGTTCTTTCGTCTCGGCGTCGCGCACCACGGTCCCCGGAGGGACGCCGATCTCCAGATCCTCTCCGGCCTTCCCTTGCTGATTTTTCCCTTTCCCATGGCCGCCTCGGCCGGCTTTGAAATGGTGGCGCTTCCGGAAGTTGATGAGACTGTTTTGATGGGGGTCGACCACCAAATAGATGTTGCCTCCTCGGCCGCCGTTGCCTCCATCTGGCCCTCCGAGGGGGATATATTTCTCTCGGCGGAAACTGACGCAGCCATTGCCGCCCGTTCCCGCTTGCACGTGGATCTTAGCCTCATCGAAGAACAACTTAACCTCCTGAGGAAGGATATAGGAAGGCGTGAGGTATGTCAAGGAGGAAATCCGTCGCCATGGTCGGGGGCTTTTATTTGGTCGACCAGGAGATGACCCTCCCAGGGCCAAACCATAACGGATGGGAGTGACCCCTGCTCCTCCCATACCATAGAGTGTATCTTTAACAAAGCCTATTGTCAGGGCGGCAAAAATATGGTATTATGGTAAGTGGTATTTTTCACAAATAGACAGGTTTTAGGTTGAGGAAGATGACGGGCAGGAAGAAGGTTCCCCGGATTGTAGTCCAGCGTTTGCCCCTATATCTTCGAGTTCTCTCCACACTGGAGGAGGGGTCTAAGGTCACCTCTCAAGAGTTGGGGGAGATGTTGGGCATCAGTTCGGCCCAGATACGCAAAGACCTTTCTTATTTCGGTGGCTTCGGAAAGCAGGGAACGGGGTACCAGGTGGGATTTCTTCGCGGGAAACTGCGGGAGATCCTGGGGTTGGACAGAGAGTGGGAGATGGTCTTGGTAGGGGTGGGCGATTTAGGGCACGCTATCGCTCGTTATGGGGGGTTCAAAAAAGAGGGGTTTCATGTAGTAGCCGCCTTCGACGACGATCCGGCGAAGATAGGGAGGAGGGTAGGTGGCCTGGAGATCATGGATGTAGCCCTTCTGCCCGAAGTTGTGAACCGGATGGGGCTGAGGGTGGGCATCATCGCTGTCCCGGCTAGCAGCGCTCAGGAGGTGGCTGCGGCTATGGTGACCTCAGGGATAAAGGCTATCCTCAACTACGCACCTGTGGCCCTCAACGTCCCCGAGGGCGTACAGGTTTACCAGATCGACCCCTTGGTGGGCTTGCAGAGCATGACCCACTACTTGGAGGGTTTCTAAAGTTCAGGTAGGCTCTTCCTGAGGAGATGATAATTCTCCAGAGCCTTTCCAGCACCTAGAGCCACGCACGCCATCGGTTGGTCAGCCAGATAAGCCGGTACACCTGTTTCTTTAGTTAGGTAGCGGTCCATGTTGTGCAGCAGAGAGCCGCCACCGGTCATCACCATGCCCCGGTCGATGATGTCCGCCGCTAATTCGGGTGGGGTCTCTTCCAGGACCGATTTCACTACGGAGGCGATGGTCGCCAGGGGCTCGGCGATGGCCTCGGTTACTTCTCCAGAGCTAACCTCGATGATCCGTGGCAGCCCGGCCACTTGGTCTCGTCCCCGAGCCTCCATGGTCACTTCCTCTTCTAAGGGCAGGGCGCTCCCTATGTTGATCTTGATCTCCTCTGCCGTACGCTCCCCTACCATGAGGTTGTATTTTCGCCTCAAGTAAGCGGCGATCGCCTCATCCATCCGGTTTCCCCCCACTCGAACCGACCTGGCGACCACGATATCGTTTATGGAGATAACGGCGGCCTCGCTCGTCCCCCCGCCTATATCTACGACCATATTCCCCGTGGGTGTATGGACGGGCATCCCCGCGCCCAGGGCTGCTGCCAGAGGCTCAGGGATGAGGTGGGCGTTTTTGGCCCCGGCTTGGATGGCGGCATCATGGACAGCCCGGCTCTCTACGCTGGTTACCCCCACGGGGACGCTTATCATCATCTCTGGCTTGAAGAGACGGAAACGGCCCACGACCCCGGAGATGAAATAACGGAGCATCGCCTCGGTGACCACGTAATCGGCGATGACGCCGTCGCGCATAGGGCGAACCACCTCGATGCTCTCGGGGGCGCGCCCCACCATAGCCAACGCTTCTCGTCCAATGGCCAGGATGCGGCTGTCGCTGATGGAGAGAGCCACTACTGATGGTTCTTGGAGGACGATCCCCTTGCCCCGTACATAGACCACAAGGTTTACTGTACCCAGGTCCACCCCAATCTGTTTCTCAAACATCTCGTCTCCCCCTAGTGGCCGCTCTTTTCTTCGTGAGGCCTCGCCTCCCGAGGCCTGCGCCTGAGATGAGCCACTTTCAATCGGATTTGGGAGCGTCGCAGGGCTCCCTCTATACCAGCCAGATCGACGCCTTGTGGTTTCTCCCTTAATAACCTTTCAGCCCTCTCCCTGGCGGCCTCTGCTCTAGCGAGATCTATCTCCTCAGCTCGCTCGGCGGTATCGGCTAGGACGATCACCTTATCGGGGCTGACCTCCATGAAGCCACCTCCGATGGCCATGGAGATCTCCTCGCCGTCGTTTTTGACCCGTAACTCTCCTACCTGGAGGGCGGTGAGGAGGGGCGCGTGACGGGGCAGGATGCCTAGCACCCCCTCGATGCCCGGGGCGATCACCATATCCGCTTCCCCGGAGTAGACCATCCGCTCCACGGTGACGATCTCGACCTTCATCTTGGGCATAACGGTTTCCTCGCTGACATCCTATGAGTTGCTCATCGGGGCTTGCCCACTGGCTATTCTCTCCTCAGTTCTCTCGCCTTCTCCTTGGCCTCGTCGATGGCCCCTACCATGTAGAACGCCTGCTCCGGGAGGTCATCGTGTTTCCCTTCTAGGATCTCTTTGAAGCCCCTAACTGTCTCCCGCAGGGGGACATATACCCCTGGCCTTCCGGTGAAGGCCTCCCCTACGAACATCGGCTGGGATAAGAAGCGCTGTATCTTCCGGGCTCGGGCCACTGTCAATTTATCTTCCTCTGAGAGTTCGTCGATGCCCAAGATGGCGATGATATCTTGCAGGTCCTTGTACCTTTGAAGAACTCTCTGGACTCCTCGCGCTACCTGGTAATGCTCTTCTCCCACCACGTGGGGGTCGAGGATGCGGGAGGTGGAGGCTAAGGGGTCAACGGCGGGGTATAGTCCCTGCTCCGAGAGGGAGCGCTCCAAAGAGATGGTGGCGTCAAGGTGGGCGAAGGTGGCTACGGGAGCGGGGTCGGTGTAGTCGTCGGCAGGGACGAAGATCGCCTGGAAGGAGGTGATGGAGCCCCGCTTGGTGGAGGTGATCCGCTCTTGGAGTTGGCCCATCTCCGCCGCCAGGGTGGGCTGATAACCCACCGCCGAGGGCATCCTTCCCATGAGCGCCGAGACCTCGGAGCCAGACATGACGAAGCGGAAGATATTGTCGATGAAAAGGAGGACGTCCTGACCTTGGTCGCGGAAATATTCGGCCATAGTCAGTCCCGCGAGACCCACTCGGAGGCGTACCCCCGGCGGCTCGTTCATCTGGCCGAAGACCATGACTGTCTTGTCCATCACCCCGGCGTGCCTCATCTCGTACCAGAGGTCGTTCCCCTCTCGGCTCCTCTCGCCGATGCCAGCGAAGACGGAGACTCCGCCATGCTCGATGGCTATGTTGCGGATCAACTCCATAATGATGAAGGTCTTCCCCACGCCAGCCCCGCCGAAGACGCCGGTCTTCCCGCCCTTGGTGAAGGGGGCGATGAGGTCGATGACCTTCAGGCCGGTCTCGAAGACCTCCACGGTGGTGCTTTGCTCCTCCAGGGAAGGGGTGGGTTGGTGGATGGGGCGGTATTCTTTTGCTTCCACGGGGCCTAAGTCATCTATGGGCTGGCCCAAGACGTTGAAGAGGCGGCCCAGGGTAGTGGGTCCCACCGGCACCTTGATGGGGGCCCCGGTATCTATCGCCTCTAGGCCCCGCCGCAACCCATCGGTGGTGTCCATGGCCAGGCAGCGCACCCACTCATCGCCGATATGCTGCTGCACCTCAAGGACGAGTTTTGAGCCATCCCGGTATATCTCGATGGCGTTATATATCTCAGGCAGCGCCTCGGGGGGAAACTCCACATCCACCACGGCGCCGACCACCTGAACTACTTTGCCTTTTGTGCCTTTGGTCATAAGAGCCTCCTATTATGCTCCTGATAGGTGCATAAGCCAGCAAATATAATCGAAGAAATTCTCTTTTGCTTGTTCATCGAGCAATACATCAGTGAGGTTAAAATCCTGTCGAACTAGACGATCGCCCGCCATTTCTTTCCTTACACTTTCAGTTACGCAACTTGCCAAGTAAATCGTGGTGGCTGCCTTATTCTCTCTAAGCACCTTGTCAAAGGATCTCTTCGCGGCCCCATAGCGTTCTCGCGCCCCCGCCGGATCTATACCAGCCTTTACCTCTATGGCGGCTTCTAGTACTCCTTGTGGGTTAATTATTGAGATATCAGGCTCGCTCCCAAAGATGACCTCGTATCCATTCATAGCCACGAATCCTTGTATTTCATCAGCAAGAGGGCGACGCGTTGGCGGTGCTATACGAGACCCATCTTTGGCTATAATGAGATTTACCAAGCCCCGACCTAGAAAATAGGTCAATATAAGTTCTTTAACTCGTCGACTTCCTTCCGCTCCAATTTCATTCCTCCACGAGCCGTTTACTTGGGCGCCAAGGTTCATCTGCGCGACGAGGAAAGCATCGTCAATTGAGAAAGTAGGGGTTTCGTCAATCAGGGAACTGATATACGTATTAAGAACTTGGCTAAGTCTTTGAGCCCGTTCCAGGGAGAGTTTTCGACCCTTTCCCTCTTCCATCTTGTTGATACCAAATGCCAGGCGTTGTACACCCTTCTGGGGCAAGACCGCCAGCAAGCGGTAGTATGCTATCAGCGGGGGATTATCACTAATCACTTTTGGGTGGCAGAATATTTGAGTGTAAGGGATACCTTTGTTCGTCACATATTCCCAGCTCGAGCGAGAGATCCCTAGCTCATCTAAGGAATCCCAACAATAGTGTGAAGGTTCAAGTTTGTCAATTTCTTCTGCAAAATTGTGAAATTCTCGCCGCCTTCTGAAGAAAAACGCGGACCTAAGGCTATACTGAATACGCTCTGCCTCTTGCTGCAGATCTTTTGCGGGTGTCGTGTTCATAGCTTTCTCCAGATTACTACACTCTCGCGCACGGGAACTCTGCCATATTCTCTCATTTGCTGGGAGCTATTCCCCTTATAACGGCAAATGATGATTTCTTTGACTGAAAAGCCCGCTTCCTCTGCCATCTCCGATAGGACGAGGTCTACAGGGACCAGTTCACCCTCGAAACGGACGTTATCAACTACCATAGCCACCTGGGCAGCTGGAGCCAGTATGCGCCGCCATTCTTGAATTACCGTCAGCATATCTATAAAGTAAGCAGTCAGCATATATGGGATGCGGGGATTATTTAGTTTCTTTGAGCAAAAGTTATCCAACACTTCTTTAACCGCAGGGTGAGGGGGTTTCTCTTCGAGTGAGGTTTTTGATTCGATGTGCGAACGAAGCATGGCAAAGCGGATATCTCTTAGTTGCTCGAAATTCTTCACAAAGTGGAAGCATAATTCTAGCGCGTAGGTACGAGTATAATCATACCGATTAGCGTATGGCGGTGATGTAATTATGGCTGTTGGCGGGCGTTCGAAGGAGACACCTGATAGCCTCCTCGTGTCACCGAGGCTAATGGTGGGCAAGGAGTCCTGACATCTGGCCAACTGTGGGAACAACCTTCTTATTTTCTCTATATCGCTCATTGCCTGGGACACTTTATCCAAAAGTGCATCGTCGGGATAGAGGCAATGCTTACTCCTCTTTAGTCGCAAAAATTGCCCATCTTTAGACGTATAGCTTGTTACCTCCAAAACAGCAAAGAATAGCAATAGAAAAACATCTCTCATTGGTTCGAAAAGGCTATCGATGATCGTTTTCCACTGGCGGAGGCGAAATAGATTTGCTGCGCTGAAGGCTTTCTCCATTATGGGCACATCCATAGCTACTTCTGCTGGCTCAGCCGAATCTACTCGTCTTTGCAACTCTCGGAAAGTTACCATCAACTCCTCTGGCTCAACGAAGAGAAGTTGGGGAAGAGTTCGAGCAACAAACGCGGCTATTGGCAGTCTATCGATACCGATGGATGGAATACCATGAAGCATTGAGGTAAATGTTGTGGTGCCCATTCCAGCGAAGGGATCAAACACATAATCTCTTTCGCCGACCCCAAAGCGATGTAAAAACTCTCTAACGAATTGATAGGCAAAGGCCTCCTTGTATCGATAAAGGCGCAGCAGAGGCATAGATTTATTACCGATATAAGAGACGAGATTCCCTAACTCGAGTTCCTCGTGCATGAGACGGCGAAATCTGCGCTCAAGGCGCTCCCGTTCCCCTGAAACTATACCTAGTTGTATCTCTCTCTCGATAATTGACATTTTCAACCCTGTTTACCTACGCCATCGCCCTTGCCTTCGCCAACGCCTCTGCTCCTCCGGCGATGTCCATGATCTCCTTGGTTATCGCCTCTTGGCGGGCCCGGTTGTAAGATAAGGTTAGATCCTCCACCAGCGCCTCGGCGTTATCGGTGGCGTTCCGCATGGCCACCATGCGGGCGCTCTGCTCGCTGGCGATAGATTCCAAGATCGCTTGATAGACCTGTAACTCGGTGAAGCGCGGCAGTACCTGCCCCAAGATGGTTTGGGGGTCCGGCTCGTAGATATATTCGCCCTCCACCCGCTCTTCGCCCGTTCTCAAGGGCAGGAGTTGGCGCAAGGTTGGCTTTTGGACCAGGGTATTTATGAAGCGGGTATAAGCGATGATCACCTGGTCGAAGGTGCCGGCCAAGAAATCGTCGATGACCGTCCGGGCGATGGGGGTTATATCGATGAGGGCAGGCCGGTCGGGTATGCCCGTGAACTCGGCGACGATCTCGCCTCCACAGCGGAGCATGAAATCCCGCCCTTTGCGCCCCACAGTGATCATCTTGACGGGCCTCATTTCTTCCCGCATGAAATCATAGGCGAGGCGGATTATATTATGGTTGAAAGGCCCGGCCAGGCCCCGGTCGGCGGTGATGAGGAGGAGCCCGACGGAATTCACCGTCCTGAAGGCCAAGAGGGGATGGAGTATCCCACTGGCTGCGGTCTGGCTGGCCAGGAGACGGAGGACCTCCCAAGCCTTCTCGGCATAGGGACGGGTAGCCAGGGTCTGCTCCTGGGCGCGCCTCATCTTGGAAGCGGCCACCATCTGCATAGCCCGGGTTACCTGCCCGATGCTCCTGACGCTCTTTATCCTTCTTTTGATCTCCCGCGCCGTAGCCAGAAGGCCCTCCTATAAAGATAGCCTGCCCTTGAACTCCCTTATGGCATCTCGGAGTTGAGATGTCATCTCCTCCGAGAGGTCCTTCTCCCGGGCGATGGCCTCCCCGATCTCCGGATGTTTGGTCTCCATAAAGCGGTGGAAAGCCTCCTCCCAATCCCTCGCCTTTTCGATGGGCAGATCATCCAGGAAACCGTTAGTCACGGCGTAGATGATCATCACCTGTCTTTCTAAGGGCATGGGGGCATATTGAGGTTGCTTTAATATCTCGGTGATCCGTTGGCCTCTCTCCAGTTGATCTCGGGTGGCCTTATCCAGTTCTGAGCCGAACTGGGCGAAAGCGGCCAATTCCCGGAACTGAGCCAGTTCCAAGCGGAGTTTCCCCGCCACCTTTCTCATGGCCCAGGTCTGGGCTTTGCCCCCCACGCGGGAGACGGAGAGCCCCACGTTTACCGCCGGCCGGATGCCGGCGTAGAAGAGGTCACTCTCCAGATATATCTGGCCGTCGGTGATGGAGATGACGTTGGTGGGGATATAGGTGGATATATCGGCCGCCTGGGTCTCGATGATGGGGAGGGCGGTGAGGGAACCGCCGCCATAGTCGGGGTGGAGTTTGGCGGCTCTTTCCAGGAGGCGGGAATGGAGGTAGAAGATGTCGCCGGGGTAAGCCTCCCTTCCCGGGGGACGCCGTAGGAGAAGGGAGACCTCGCGATAGGCCCAGGCGTGCTTAGAGAGGTCATCGTAAATGATGAGGGCGTCCTTCCCTCTCTCCATGAACTCTTCCCCCATAGCGCAGCCGGCGTAGGGAGCCAGGTACTTGAGGGCCGCCGGGTCGGAGGCTGTGGCCGCCACTACGATAGTGTGATCCATAGCCTCGTACTCTTCCAGTGTGGCGATCACCCGGGCTACGCTGGCTCTCTTCTGGCCGATGGCCACGTAGATGCAGACCATATCGCCCTTCTTCTGATTGATGATGGTGTCTATGGCTAGGGCGGTCTTACCGGTCTGCCGGTCGCCGATGATCAGTTCACGCTGGCCGCGGCCGATGGGGAACATCGAGTCGATAGCCTTTATCCCCGTCTGGACGGGGGTATCGACCTCTTTGCGAAGGACTACGTTGGGGGCGATCCTCTCCACGGGGCGGAACTTGTCGGTCTCGAGGGGGCCTTTGCCGTCGATGGGCTGGCCCAGAGGGTTGACCACCCGGCCTATCAGGGCGTCGCCCACAGGGACCGAGGCTATGCGCCTTGTACACTTGACTAGATCGCCCTCCTCGATATCGGTGTAGTCGCCCATGATGATGACGCCGACATTGTCCTTCTCCAGATTGAAGACGATGCCCATGACCCCGTTCTCGAACTCCACGAGTTCTGAGGACATAGCCCCCGACAGGCCATGAAGGCGGGCGATGCCATCGCCTACCTCTATAACGGTTCCTACATCTACAGCCTCGAGGGGCGCCTCAAAGGCTTCTATCTCGCGCTTGATGGCGGCGACTATATCCTCTGCCCTGAAGACCACCTCAACCTCCCTCTATGACCAGAATAACTTTCCCGGCCTCTCCTCCGTAATTGAAATTATACCATACCGTGCCTGGGAAGCAACCTGGCCCTGAGCCTCCTGAGGCTCTCTTATGATGGGGCTCTACGGACGAGGAGGGTTGTGCCCTCCTTTACCTCTTTGAAGATGGTAGCCTCACCTGTGAGGCGGCCGAAGACGGTGACTGGGCTGGCAGGGCGGATCTCGTCGCCGCGGCTGGCGGGGGTGGGGCCGAAGAAGATGCAGAAGGCCCTCCCCGGGGCCCAGTATCCCAAGTCGCCCACCTCGACTATCTCTTGACCCCGCTCCGTCTCTAAAGTCACGGGTATGGAGAAGTAGACCTCCTCCCCCCACCTATTGGCTTGGCCTTCGAAGGGCAAGGCCTCCCAGATAGTCCGAGCCGTCTTGGTCTCGTTCAGTTCGGCTTGGGCCGTGATGTCTCCAACCAGGATCTCGATTTGACGCCTTTCCTTTATTCGCTCTGACATCTCCCACTCCAGACAGGTATCTTTTAGCCTTTTCGTCCATGAGTAGCGGGTTGAATTCGGTTACATGTATCTCACCACCTCGCTCACCGGCATCCTCTCCGGAGGCTGGGGCTTTTGGTCAGGGAGGCCGAGGGGGATGACCATCACCAGTTTTTGTTCTTTGGGGATGTCGAGCATCTGGCGCAATTCATCTTCGATCACAAAGGGCGAGTCCATAACGCAAGCCCCATAACCTAGTTCGTGGGCTTTGAGGAGGAGGTTTTGAATCGCCATAGCCACGCTCTTCTCCACGGTGCGGATGAGCATCGGCTCCAGGCTGGGGCCGCCCAGTTCTTTTACCTTGGCCATGAGGACGTACTCATCGAGGCCGAAGCGGCTGATGTCGTATCGTTCCGTGCAGGCTACGATGACCGCCGAGGCCTCTCCGAAGAAGCCACCATAAGAGCGCATGAAGCGACAGAAGGCGGCCACCCTTTTCTCCCCCGCCTCGTAGGCTCGCTGGGAGAGTTCTTGGAACTTGTCGAAGACCGCCTGGGCCATCTGGGCTATCAACTCCCGTTGAGTGACTAAGATGAAGCGCCAAGGCTGCACATTGGTGCTGGAGGGGGCCCATGTAGCGGCCTCTATCATGGCCTCAAGGTGCTCTTTGGGGATGAATGCGCTCTTCTTGTATTTGCGGATGCTTCGCCTTCCCCTTATCGCCTCATCCAGTTCCATCTTCTTCCTCCCCCTTTATACCTACAATAACACGCACCCTGCTTCGCTCGCTTCTCTCTTCCTCTTCTTGAAGTTCGAGCCCCGTCCCATCTAGAGCCTCACAAAGATGGGTTGGGGAACCACCGCCACTGGTAACCTCCAGAGCCCAGTTGAGAAAACGGGACCAGGGGTCACCTCCCAAGAGCCGCCCCTCGTCTACAACCACTAGATGCCCTTCAGGAGCGAGAAGTCGGCCTATCTCCTTCTGAGCCCGCGGGTCAAAGATGAAAGAAGAGGGGAAAGTAGAGACCAAGGAATCGAAGGCTCCGTCCTGGAAGGGCATATCCTGGGCCCGAGCCTGGCAGAGGGGCGCTTTCACTCCCTTTCTTTTGGCGATCCTTAACATGGAAGGGGAAAGTTCCACCCCGTAGCAGAGATAACCTTGGCTTTTCATCTCCGAGAGAAGGTCGCCTGTGCCAAAGCCGATCTCTAGGACCCGGGGTCCTCGGAGACGAGGAAGGGCAGCCTTTTGCCACTGGCGCCACTCCGCTCGGGAGACGAGATAACTTACCTTATCGTAGGCCCAGGCGAATTCATTATAGAGCCTCGCGAAGGCGAAAGCCAAAAGGGTTCGCCCAAAATTTTGTACCGTCTGGTAGGCCTCCTCTGGAACTAAAGAGCCTTTGAGGTTCCGCCTTATTCTACTTACCCTCTCTCCTCTGTCAAGGCGGAGTTGTAAGGCTCTGGTGGGGGTGATATAATTTAGAGGAGATGGGAAAGAGCGAGAAAGTCTTAGTAGCCATGAGTGGGGGTGTGGACAGTTCCATGGCTGCGGCCCTGCTCCAAGGTGAATATGAGGTGGTAGGGGTCATGATGCGCCTCTGGGCGCCGGAGGGGGTGACTAACCGTTGCTGCTCCCCAGAGGCGGCGGAGGATGCTCGCCATGTCTGCCAGATCCTAGGGATCCCTTTCTACCTCCTCAACTTCGAGGAGGAGTTCAAGCGGCACGTGGTCGACTACTTTGAGCGGGAATATGCGCAAGGACGGACCCCAAACCCTTGCCTGGAGTGCAACCGTCACCTCAAGTTCGGCCTCCTCTTGAGAAAGGCCTTGGCTCTAGGGGCTGCTTATCTGGCCACGGGCCATTACGCACGGGTGAGGCAGACCAACGGCCGGTATCAACTCCTCAAGGGGGTAGATAAGGCTAAGGATCAATCGTACGCTCTATATATGTTAGGTCAAGAGGAGTTGGCCCATCTCTTATTCCCTTTGGGCGACCATACCAAGGAGGAGGTGCGTTCTCTAGCCCGAGAGATGCGACTCCTCGTGGCCGATAAGGCCGAGAGCCAGGAACTATGCTTCATCCCCAAGGCGGGCTATGGCCAATTCTTGCGAGGTTACAGAGGCTTAGAGTCTCTGCCAGGACCTATCATGGATTTAGCGGGCAATACCCTCGGCGAACATAAAGGGTTGCCTTACTATACCATAGGGCAGCGGCGGGGGTTGGGGATAGCCGCTCCCGAGCCGCTCTATGTCTCGCGTATCGATCTGGAGCACAACATCCTGGTAGTGGGCCGGGCTTCCGACCTGAGATGCGAAGGGCTACTAGCCAGAGATACAACTTACGTGAGTGGTGAGATGCCCCCGGAGCCTATGGGGGTGACCGCCAAGATCAGGTATAAGGCGGAGGAAGCCCAGGCTCTCCTCAATCCGCTGGGGGCTGGAAGAGCCAAATTGAGTTTCTTAGAGCCTCAGAAGGGGGTGGCTCCTGGGCAAGGGGTGGTCTTTTACCAGGGGGAAGTGGTCATGGGCGGCGGGATCATCGAGGCAGGGAACTAAGATGGGTCCTCTTTTATCTCCCTCTCTCCTCTTTCTCCTCCTTTTAGCCAGCATAAACGCCGTTATTTTCCACCTCCTTTTGGGGAAGAGGATAAGGGAACTCTTTCTCTTTTGGGTAGCGGCGGTCATCGGTTTCACGGCTGGTCAACTGGTCGCGGAGGCTTTGGGCCTCTCCTTCCTCACCATAGGCCCCTTGCATCTGATAGAGGGGACGATCGGCTCTTGGATGGGACTTTTTATTGCCAAGCGGCTAAAGATATGATATAATTTTTTAGAGGCAAAAGATGGGTACTACGCTCACCCTAGTGCGCGATATCGCTATTATCGTTTTGGCTTTGGAGTCGTTGGTCATCGGCTTTCTTCTCATCCTCTTGGCTATCCAGATCAGGGGGCTGGCCAAGATGTTGGAGGAGGAGGTCAAACCTATTCTCGATTCGGCGAGTGAAACGGTGAGCACTATGCGAGGCACTACCACTTTCGTCAGCGATACCTTGATCGCTCCTTTGGTTGGGGCAGCGAGTTTCGCTACCGCATTAGGCAAGGTGATGAGGGTCTTAAGGCGAGGGCCGAAAAGATAGTAGCGGTCTTAGATCATTGGAGAAAGGAGGTGCGGAATGGCTGATAATTCTAAAGGTGGAGAGTTTCTGGCGGGCTTCATACTGGGAGGGTTAATCGGGGCGGCTATCGGCTTGCTACTCGCTCCTCAGCCCGGCGAAGAGACGAGAGCCCAATTGAGAGAGAGAGGTATCGAAATCAAGGCGCGAGCGGAGGAGATGTCGGCGGAGGCTCGTAGGAAGGCCGAGGAAGCTCAAGAGAGAAGCAAGGTGGTCCTGGAGGAGCAGAAAGCCCGCCTGCAAGAGGCGATCGAGGAGGGAAAAGAGGCAGCCACTGAGAAGAAGGAGGAACTTTTAGCCAAGTTAGAGGAAGAGAAGGGGAAGAGGAAAGCCAAGGCCTAACTCTGATTTAACTACATGGAGAAGGGGAGCAGAATGTTCCCCCTTTTCTATTTAAGGTTCCTTATCGCCTGGGGGAGGAGGGGCAAAAGATCGCCGGCCACCATCCCTACCTCTCCCACCTCCTCGCGGGCCATCTCACCGGCCAAGCCATGCAGGAAGACCCCAGCGATGGCCGCTTGGTAGGGAGGGAGTCCCTGGGCTAGGAAGCCCACGATGGCCCCGGCTAAGACATCGCCCGTGCCCGCGGTGGCTAGACCTGGGTTGGCGAAGAGGCTGAAGGTGAGGCGACCATCAGGAGCGGCCACTAGCGAATGGGCTCCCTTGAGGATTATGACCTGTCCCCATTCTTGGGCCGCACTAACCACGGTTCCTACCCTATCTTTTTCCACCTCTTCCACCGAGGAGTCGAGGAGTCTAGCCATCTCCCCCGGGTGGGGGGTGAGGATGGCTGGCCCCGGGAGAGATTTCCACCAGTTGGGCGCTTGGGCCAAGGCGTTTAGCCCATCGGCATCTATGACTAGGGGAGGTAGTTCCAAAGAGGTGAGTTCCTCTTTCTCCTCCCCGGTCATGAAGCCGATATGCCTCCTCACCCCAGCAGCATGGAGCCCTAGGAGGCGATGGACGAAATCCACCGTCTGTTCTTCCTTGCCTAGGCCGGGGCCTAGAAGAAGAGCGTCGTAATCGGGTAGGCTCTCAGCCAGAAGGGGGAGCGCATCAGGAACTAGGGCTCCCAGATCGTGGGGCAAAAGGAGGAAGGTCACCTCATGGAGTTTGGAGGCCAAGATAGGGTGGAGGCTCTCCGCCAAAGCCAGGGTGACTAGTCCTGTCCCCACCCTCGTGGCTGCCGCACTAGCCAGATATGCTGCTCCCGTATAGTTGATCGAACCGGCCACAATAAGAGCCTTGCCGAAGGTTCCCTTATGAGCGTTGAGGGGCCTGGGGGGGAGGATCTGGGCCACCATCTCGGCGGTGGCCAGTTGTGTATTTATCTCTTGGGCCAACGATTCAGGTATGCCGATGTCGGCCACTACCAGTTCTCCTATGTAGGCTGCGCCGGGGAAGAGGAAGAGGCCTCTCTTGGGGAAGGCCAAGGTCACCGTGAGGTGGGCGGGGACAGTTGCTGGATCTACGGCCCCTGTATCGCAATCCAGCCCCGTGGGGACGTCCAGGGCCACGAGAAATGGTGGTTCCCTCTCTACTATCCTTTCCCTAAGGGCTTCCAATATCTTTTTAAGGTTCCCCCCTAGGGGACGGGAGACCCCAGTCCCCAGGAGAGCGTCTACCACTATCTGGGCTGGGGCAAGAAGGGTGTGCAGCCCTTCCAGTTGCGGGTCATCTTCCGCTTTCAGAGATGGTATCCCCCTCTCTTGGGTGAGGCGGAAGTTGGGGTCATCTTTGACCTTCCGTTTCCAGAGGTAGAGATGGACTTTAGCGCCGAAGTCGTGGAGGTGGCGAGCGGCTACCAGACCGTCGCCCCCATTATTCCCTGGGCCAACCAAGACAACTATCTCCTGGCCTTCTACCTCTATGCGGCGTCCTATCTCTTCGGCTACGGCTCGCCCCGCGTTCTCCATCATGGTGGCGGTGGAAAGCCCGCCAGCGTTGGCCCTTTCGTCGATTTCGCGCATCTGGGCCGAGGTCACTACCTTCATGGAGTCACTCCCCTGGGTTCTCTCTTTCGATTATATCACCCCCCTGGAGATGATGCAACGATAAAAAGAAGAGCCCACAAGGTGGACTCTTGGTGCTGAGTGGGCCCGCCTGGATTCGAACCAGGGACCAACCGGTTATGAGCCGGTCGCTCTGCCCCTGAGCTACGGGCCCCTGGAGCGGGAGACGGGATTTGAACCCGCGCTCCTCTGCTTGGAAGGCAGATGCTTTACCACTAAGCTACTCCCGCTCAGGCCTGTCGGGGTGATAGGATTTGAACCTACGACCTCAGCGTCCCAAACGCTGCGCGCTACCACCTGCGCTACACCCCGCAATATTAGTATAGCCTATTCGGCCTTTTCGGTCAAGGCGGAGGCTTGGAGGGTAATGCCTTTGCTTCGCAAATATTCCGCCGTCTTCGCTCTTAAACCTTTGACACCCTTGAAATCGGCGCCCTCGAGTTCGGCCCCTTCGAAATCTGTGTCTCGGAGGTAGGAACCACGGAGGATCGCTCCTCTTAGGTTCGCCCCCTTCAGATCTGCGCTCTCCAGGTACGCATCCTGGAGGTCAGCCTTCACTAGTTTGGCTTCTCTGAGAATCGCGCCTTGAAGGTTGGCTCCCTTCAAGTTGGCCTCACTCAAATCTGCCATAGTGAGGTCAGCCAGGCCCAGGAAAGCGCCATGCAGGTCTGCTCCCGCGAGATTCGCCTTCTCTAACCTTGCCCCTCTCAGGATAGCCCCCTCTAGTTTCGTCTCTCGCAGATTTGCCCCTTGTAGTTTTGCGAAGAGGAGGGCAGCCCCGGTGAGATCTGCCCTTTGGAGATCAGCACCCTCTAGCTCTGCTCGCTTCAGGTTTATAAAGGGTAGTCGAGCGCCCTCCAGGCTCTTGCCTTCCTTTACCTTAGCCACTATCTCGGCTTTGAGATACTCACTCTTCATCGCCTTGTTCCCCTATCCTATCTTAGCAGGTTCAAGAGAAGAGGGCAACGGGGCGTAACCGCATAATCTCTTGGGGGTTAAAAGGGTAGGGTGGTATTGGCAACTGCCATTCCTCTCCTTGCCAAGGTGTGTTATATTGGTATCTGTGAAATCATCTCTTTGAAAGGCAGATTTATGGCCCAGATAGCGGTCGTCACCGATGGTGCGGCAGCCATGCCTCCTGAACTGGTGGAAGAATATGATATCGCCGTTGTCCCTTTCCAACTTATCTGGGAAGGAGAAACCCTCCGCGATGGTATAGATATAACTCCCACCCAGTTCTATCGCCGCCTCAGGACGGCTAAGAGCCTACCGACCACTTCCCAGCCATTGGCTGGGGATTTTGTGCGCCTATACAGCGAGTTGAGCGAGAAGGCCGAGGCTATCGTCTCCATCCATGTGGCGCGGGAGTTCAGTGGGACCTACAACACCGCTCTCTTGGCTGCGAAGCAGGCGGCCAGTGTCCCTATCGAAGTGATAGATAGTCGGACGGCTACCATGGGGCAAGGCTTTCTTGTCCTGGAGGCGGCTCGCGCTGCAAGGAGAGAAGCCTCCTTGTCAGAAGTAGTGGCCAAAGTGAAGAGCCTTATCCCTAAGGTGCACGTTCTGGCCACCTTGGATACCTTGGAGTATCTACGGCGGAGCGGTCGAGTTCCAACCCTGAAAGCCTCCTTGGGATCGATGCTTAACGTCAAGCCTGTCTTTCACCTCTATGACGGCCAGGCCAGGCTCTATGCTCAGGTGCGGAGTAGGAAAAGAGCGGTTCAGATAATGGTCGAGGCTATACCTAAGACGGTGGAGAAGGGAGGTCTCCATATCGCTGTCCTCCACGCCGATGCTAGTGGTGAGGCTCAAGAGTTGAAAGGCCAGATCCTTTCTCGATTCGACCCTGCGGAGATCTATGTTGCGGAGTTCTCCCCGGTTATGGGTTCCCACACAGGCCCCGGTCTTTTGGGAATCACCTTCTATGCGGATAGATAGGGGTTGAGAGGTTAGACGTTGCATTGCCTAGTGCTTACCTTCTGACCCCCTATAATCCGTCCAGAGGTGTTGATGGGCGTTGACGCCTCGACGCAAAGGATGGTCATTGACCGTTTTGAGGGTGGCATCTCGCCATATTGGGTGCGGTTCGCTGTGGGCTATGGGGGGATAGAGTGTGCGCCCGAGACGGTGTTTTTCTCCTTAAAGGGGGCCAGGGCAGGAGAACTCTCGGATGCAGAGATCAACGACCATCGTCACCATAGGCGGGAGGATTTTCCCTGGACTCCCCCCTTGGGTATGGAGGTAAGGGCCCGCTTCTCCCACCCGGCAGGGAAACTTTTGGGAACAGCGGGCTTTGGTTTTTGGAATGCCCCCTACGACTGGGAAGGGGGGATAAGGGTGCCTCCCAACTGGGTATGGTTCTTCTACGCCTCTCCTCCCTCCGATCTCTCTCTAACCCCCGGTGAGCCTGGAAACGGCTGGAAGGCAGCGATGCTCAATGGAGGCAAGGGGATGGGGCCACTCATGGGTCTGGTCGATCTGGTCACCAGGATGCCCCTCACAAGCAAGATATTCCTAGGGTTGGCCTACCGTACCCTGAGCATGGGTGATAGGCTCTTGGATATAGATATGACAGGGTGGCATACCTACTCTATCCATTGGCGAGAGGAGGTAGCCCTCTTTCAGGTAGATGGGAAGGAGGTCTATCGAGTGGCCAACCCTCCTAGGTTCCCTTTGGGTTTCGTGGCCTGGATGGACAATAATTGCGCCTCCCTGACCCCTAAAGGAGGGCTAGAGTTTTCAAGGTTAGCGGTACCCTATTGCCAATGGCTGGAGATCGACTGTATTATTATTGCCAGTGGTGGAAAGTGAGGAAGGTATAGGTTGAAAGTTGGAAAGGCCCCACTTCTGGAGGTAAGGGGGTTATCTTTTAGATATCGCAACCGGTCGGAATACGCCATCAAAGATGTATCCTTTCAGATCGATGGGGGAGAGATACTTTTGATTGCGGGGGCTAGCGGTTGCGGGAAGACCACCCTTCTGCGTTGTATCAATGGTCTGATCCCCCATAGTTACCATGGCCATTTCGAGGGGGATATCTATCTTTATGGCTCTTCCACCACGGGGATGAGCCTGAAGGAGATCTCCCAGAGGGTGGGCACCGTTTTGCAGGATCCAGAGAAGCAGATCTTGGGAAGCCAGGTGCTCAACGAGGTGGCCTTTGGACTGGAGAACCTAGGTCTGCCACGAGAAGAGATCATAGCCCGAGTGGATGAGGTCCTTGCCCATCTGGAGATAGACCACCTGAGAGAGCGGGAGACCTTCTACCTCTCCGGCGGAGAGAAGCAGAAGGTGGCGGTAGCAGGGACTTTGGCCATGCGCCCCTCTATCCTCCTCCTTGATGAACCGTTGGCCAGCCTCGACCCCGCCAGTGCTCGGGAGGCTCTGTGGCTTATCCGTCGGCTGGCTGACGAAGGGACGGCCATCCTCCTGGTCGAGCATCGGGTTGAGGATATACTTCGTATTGCCCCCGATAAGGCGCTCTTTATGGTGGAGGGAGAGGTGCGCTACTTTGGCCCCCTGGCGGGGCTGGAGAGGGTGGTGGATTACCACGAGGTGAAGCTGCCGGCCCCGATGATCATGGAAAAGGCGGCTTACGATGGGAAGGTTCCCGACGTTTTGGCTCGTTTTTTTCTTCCTTTGCCTGAGGGGAAACGTCCTCTGGTGCGTTTCGAGGATGTTACCTTCGCCTATGAGGAGGATAGCCCCCCTGTCTTGCAAGAGGTGAATTTGACCATATATGAGGGCGATGTGATAGCCATCTTGGGTCCCAACGGAGCGGGGAAGACCACCTTAGTGAAGCATGCTTTGGGGCTCCTAAAGCCGATCCGAGGGCGAGTCTATGTGGAAGGGGTGGATACGAGGAGGATGAGTGTGGCTCAGGCGGCCAGGACCTTGGGTTATGTCTTTCAAAGCCCTAGCCATATGCTCTTTGCGCCCACGGTTAGGGAGGAGTTGGCCTTTGGCCCCCGGAATTTGGGCTTGGATGAGGCGGCTATCGAGGAAGGGGTGGCTCAGGCGGTAAGGATCCTGAATTTGACCGGTTTGGAAGGCTTTTCCCCTCTAGCCCTCAGTTTTGGGCAGCAGAAGAGGGTCAGCATCGCTGCTATTCTAGCCATGGGCTCGAAGATACTGGCCATGGATGAGCCCACCGCAGGACAGGATTATAAGAATTATATGTCCTTTATGGATTCTATTCTGCAACTGCCTGGCTTTGCTGCCATCCTCTTCATTACCCATGACCTCGATCTGGCTATCTCTTACGCCAACCGGGTGGTGCTGATGGATGAGGGGCGGATAGTGGCCGATGGGCCGCCCCAGGAGGTGCTCTCTCAACCCCATCTTCTGAGGGGGTGCCATCTCCTGCCCACATCCCTCTTGGAGAGCAATCTTGAGATGCTGCCCAAGACGGGTCGCTTCATGCGGGCGGAACTTCTGGCCCAGTTGGCTCAATCTGGAGCATAGGCTCTCGTGCCGGGGGGAGGGACACGGGGCTATTATGCAAATATTAAAGGAGGTGTAAAGATGACTGGTACCACAAAGAAGGCACTGACTTGGCTTGTAGTCCTGGTCGTTTTCGTGGCCCTCATGTGGATTGCGAGCCTGCTCACCGGCCCGGAAGGGGTGAAACTCCAAGGCTTGGCCTGGTTTCTTTGGACCCTCATCGCGGCAGTGCTTATCTACATCGTCTACTTCGCCACGGCAGAGAGCAAGGCTTGGGAGGTGGGGACACGGGAGGTGGTCTATATGGCCATCGGTGCAGCCTTGTATGGAGTGCTCACTTGGTGGGCTAATGCTGCGGCTCTACCCTCAGTGAGCCTGGTCTCACTCCGTCCTACTGTCTGCCTGCCTATCTTCTTCGGCTTCGTCTTCGGGCCGGTGGTAGGTTTCTTCACCGGGGCGGTGGGCAATATCTTGGGCGATTTCCTCACCGGTTGGGGGGTCTTCCCGGTTTGGGATATTGGAAATGGCTTCATGGGCCTCGTGCCGGGCTTGGTTCTGCTCTTCGCCGACAAAAGGCGTAGCCTCAACTTCCTAACTATCGTTGTGGCCGTCTTAGTCCTCATCTCTATGGCTATCGTCCTGATCAAGCCGGTGATTGCCCATCCCTGGACGGGCGAAGAGGTGAACTTCGGACTTTGGGCCTGGCTCTTCCTCATCGGCGGCGTAGTGGTGATCGCCAGCCGCTTCCTCTTGGAGAGGGCAGGGCTCGATCTGGCCGCCGTCAACATCTGGGGGACCTTGGGGATCATCATCGGTATCGCCTTCGCTTCCATCGCCGATATCTGGATCAACGGCTACACCTTCTTTGTAGCCATGGTGGGTGAGTTCGCTCCCGCCGCGGGCTCCAATATCTTGAACGCCATGATCCTGACCCCCATCCTCTTGGTCGCCTATCAGGCTGTGCAGGCGCGCGCAGGAAGGTAGGGAGAGCGGATGTTAGTTGCCTGGAAGTACCGCAAACGGGACACGATCATCCAGAGGCTCGATCCCCGGGCTCGGATAATCTTCATGCTGGCCATGCTCTTCTCCATCATCCAGTTCTGGGATTTGCGAGTGGGCCTCCTCTTTTTGGCTTTGGCCCTTGCGCAATTCTTCCTGGCGAAACTCACCTGGCGCGAGACACGACGTGCCTGGTCGTTCATCAGCATCCTTATCATCCTGATGACCATCTTGACCTTTTTAACCGGGAGAGGCGGGGTAGCCTCGGCCTATCATGCCGAACACCTCATTACCCGAGTGGGGCCTCTTTCCCTCCCCTTCTTTGGATGGCGGATCGGCATCGATATCACGGTAGAGAAGACGGTCTTCGCCTTCAGCCAGATGGTGCGCATGTTCGCCATCACCACCTTGGCCATCACCGTCCCCTATACCATAGATCCGAGCCTCTATGGGGTGACCTTCCGCGGCCTGGGCCTAACTGATAAGTTCGCCTATGCCATGGACCTTGCCTTCCGCTTCGTACCCAGCCTGGGTCGTGATTTCTCCCTAACCCTCGACGCTCAGAGGGCTCGAGGGTATGAGGTGGAGAGGTTGGAAGGCGGTATCGTGGCCCAGATCCGTAAGTTGGCCCCACTGGTCGTGCCGGTAACTATCAATGCCATCGTGGGGGGCGAAGATATCATCGATGCCATGGACTTGCGCTGTTTTGGTATCGGGAAGCGCACCTGGTTACAGGAGTTGCGTTACCAGAGGGGTGACAAGATCCTCATCGCTTTCAGCGCGGCCATCTTTCTCCTCTCCACCGCGGCAAGCATCGCCGGCTATGGCCGTCTGTGGGTGCCCTCTTGGCTGCTTAACCTTATCTAATGGCTGCTTCACTCAAAACAGGTTCTTTCTAACGGGGAGCCAAATTCGGCTCCCCATTTTTTTCTCTTGACGGCTGGGTTGCGATGTTGTATCCTAGAGCACAATATGAAAGCCCGGATAGTCGTTATTTCTCTCATTGTGTGGGTCTGTTTGCTTATCCTTTTTGCGCTCCTTTCACCCTCTCCGGGGCGGGCTTCTGGCGGTTCAAACCTCCTCCAGAATCCAGGTTTCGAGGAGGGCACCGCCTCTTGGCTCCCCGACCACTCATTCACCGATTTCATCACTATAACGCATCCATACCCGGTACACTCAGGGGAATGGGCCGCTTCATTGAATCGCATCGATGGGGCGGGAGGCGAAATCTATATCTATCAGGACGTGCCAGTCATAGGTGGTCAGGCCTACAGCCTATTCGGCTGGGCTTACAAGAATGACTCGGGGTTTAGTTGCGCGAAACTGCGCATTGAGTGGAAGGATGCCACTTTACAAACCATAGTGGATGAGGAATCTTATCCCCTGGAAGAGAATAAAGACGCTTATCATCTCCTTTGCATTCCTAGGGAGTGCGATGGCACCAGTGTAGCTGCGCCACCTAATGCCGTTAAGGCTCGCATAGAGGCTGTTGCCATTGTTGTGTCTCCTAACCCCGAGATCTCTGTCTTCTTCGATGGCCTGAGTTTCACTTACCAAGGTTCGAAGGTATATATCCCCCTCGTCGTCAAGAATAACTAGCCGTGCCCAGGAGTTATACCGACAGCAATGAGAATCAGAGAATAGTGACTGCCTTGCGTAATCTATAGGCACGCAAGTTATTACCTATCTCCTACTATAAAATCACCTCTGCTATAAAAAGGCAGCGGTATTCACCGCCGCCGGGATCTTCCACCTCTGCCACGGATATATTCTGAATAGCATAGTTTGGGTGGAGTGTCAAAGCGGGGCCTATCCGAGGCTCAGCATACGCCGCATTTCGGCGTCCAGTTGATTCAGATAATGTTGCTCGAGGCGACCGATCCTCCCCAGGATGCGCACTCGATCGATAGGTCCGAGCTGAAAGATCAATAGTACAGATGGCTTGGTGAGTCCATTCATGGCTGACGGTTCAACCCGAATGGTGTGAGGAAAGCGCAACGCACTGAGTTGTGAGGTTAGAGGTACTACCATAAGTGTTGGCGTATTAGCGCCTGGGATATCAGCTTGGACGGCGATAGCTGGTCGCCTGCCTGTCTGTTCGTGGCCGACGCCGCCTGGAGGGGCTGGAAGTTCAACACGTAATACATCGCCTCGTGCCATGGGTCAGTCTAGTGTGGCTTCAAAGTTAGTCAGTGCCTCGTCCCTTGCAGCCTCCCAAGCCTCAAATTCTTCGGCTAGGCGCGAGTCAATGGGGAAGATATCTAGAGGTGGGAATGGCAAATAGACGCCTGCAATTGGTTGGCCGAATAGCCTATCGCCGACGATAGTGAAGAGGTAGAGACTGGCGGCTGGCTGGCCCCACTCGCTCTCCTTGGATTCAGAGGTCACATATACGGGAACATCGAGTTCGACTGACGCTTCTCGACTGTCGATTGCGATCATCTGGATCCTCCCGTAATGAATGAAACTACTTGATTATCGACATACGCGTCGACCTGTTGCAGGCGGTCTCGTGGGTTAAACGCTGCTCCCGGAGGCCTTGGTGTGGGCCACGTAAACTGGGTCTCCACAAAGACCTTTTTCGTGTCTCTCAGGAAAGACTCTATTTTCACTTCCATCTGCACTGCGTCGGGATCATCTGCCTGTGGGGGCATAACGAATCTCAGGCCGCCGCCTAGAACGGGGCGCCCTAATATCTCGAGCGAGGCCCGCGACTGCCCCAGACGAGTTTCCCACAGCTCCTGAAAAGCGTGTTCGCCCGAAGCTTCATAAAGGTCACGAAGAGTGGCGTCGCAAGATATTATTTGCCTCCTCTCTTCCGGCCAAGTGGAACAAAATGCCTCAATGACGGCTTCTGCCTCCCTGACGAATAGGCTCAAGGGACGTTGTGGATGTGGCGCCAGAATGAGAAGCTGACCGGTTGGCGGCCCAAGTGCTGCAACTTTTACGTGCAGAGGTGTTGGCGCCTCACGGATCACAAGAATCTGTCGTTCTTTGAAATCGACCTTTGAAAAGTCAATTCCCTGCCTAACGAGGGATTCTTGGAAGTTTAGGTTCCTCTCCATATCAATAGTGGGCATCGGAGACACGACGAAGTTAATCCCCATATGGATTGTCACGCGGCTTTCAGGATACATATCGTGCTCCAGGGCCTTAGTCTGATTCCCCCCGTGCCTTGAGAATACCATGAAAAGCGGAAAAATGCAATATTTGGCATAGCATAAGTCAGCAGACGGGGATATTGCCTACTCCGCCCTTTAGGCTCTTGATGCACAAAAGCCCCCTCCTGGGGAGAAAGGGGCTTGAAATTATCCCCCAATTTAGATCCAAGGTTGTAAGTGGGGATCTGATTACACGACCTTATACACCAGGTCGTTTTCCCGCACCTTCTCTATAACCTGGAGCCCGATCGATTGTCCCTTGGTAGCCACCTCTACTTTTTGGTGCTCGATCTCCATGGAGTCGATCGTTTGCTCGAAGTCGCGGATGCCGCCTTTGATGCGGATGGTGTCCCCCACCTTTACGGTGCCAGTGAGTTCCACCACGGCCACGCCAATACGGCTGTAGTAATGAGTTATCCTTCCCACTAACTTCTCCGCCACCTTTAACCTCCTTCTTTTATCTAATAGACTCTCTTCCTGGGCCAACGCCCTTTTGGCCTCCTCCGATTCACTGGCCCAGGGGAGATCCGCCCGTCGTTCTCCCTTTCGCCGTTCCTCCTAACTGGTCATCGAGGATCACTATCTTTCTAGCATCGCCGGGTTTCCCCAAAGGCATCAACCCATTTTGTGAAAGGTAGATACATTCTTTAAGGCGATTATAACACCTTTATAAAGGCTTGACAATACCATTCTTCCATCATAGGAGAGCGATTTTAGGTTCGCCGCGGAGGGTGCAGAAGGGCGAAAGGGACTTCGAAGCCTGGCTGATAGCCACTGGCCCTTATACAGCATCATAATAGGCGCCAGGGGCAAATAATCGAAGGAGTGCCCCCCTATCTCGCTTGACATAAGGGGATCTGGCAGGAGTAGAGGAGGTTTGGGACGGCTACGGGGTTCCCAGTTCCTCCACGGAGAGATCGATGTACTTATCTCCCTCCTCGATGAGCATGATGGGGATATCATCCCGGATGGGGTATTTGCGGCGGCATTGATCGTTCTGACAGACGAGCCAGACGCCCTTAACCAGTTCCACCTTCGTCTTGCAGGCTGGGCAGACCAGTATCTCTAAAAGCTCCTTACTGACCATTTCGCCTCCCTTCGGCAGATAGTATAACACACCTTCTTCTGAGTACAACTTGCCTGCCAGTTGACTATATGTTATACTTTTGAATCAATAAGCACGTCTCCTGACTGGACGGGGCGTGCCGAGGAAAGAGGTGCGAGGCTCTTTTATTCGGTTCCCGGCCAGGGAGAGGGAGGCGGAAGTTTAAAACGAAAGGGGTTTAATATGGTTGAAGCGACTATGAAGGAACTCTTGGAGGCTGGCGTCCATTTTGGCCATCGTACTAGGCGATGGCACCCCAAGATGCGGTCTTACATCTTCACCGAGCGTAATGGGATCCATATCATCGACTTGCAACAAACCCTCTCCCGGTTGAAAGAAGCATGTGAGAAGGTAAAGGAGGTAGCCAGCGAGGGAGGTACGATCCTCTTCGTAGGCACCAAGAAGCAGGCGCAGGAGAGTATCGCCTCGGCAGCCGGGAGTTGTGGTATGCCCTATGTGAATGAGCGTTGGCTAGGGGGGACGCTCACCAATTTCCGCACCATCCGCCAGCGTATCGATTACCTCCTCGATCTGGAAGCCCGGTATGCCAGAGGCGATTTCGAGGGGTTACCCAAGAAGGAGGCTTTGGGTATTGAGAGGGAGATCGCTCGCTTAAACCGGCGGCTAGGGGGGATAAAGGAGATGCTCCGTCTTCCGGATATAGTCTTCATCGTCGATGTTCGACGGGAGGATATCGCGGTCAAAGAAGCCCCAAGGTTGGGGATCCCTATAGTGGCTATGGTGGATACCAACTGCGATCCTGATCCTATAGATTTCGTCATCCCCTCCAATGACGATGCCATAAGGGCTATTAAAGTGATATGTGGCAAAATAGCAGAGGCTGTCCAGGAGGGGAGACAGATTTGGGAATCGTTGCGCGCCGAGGAGGAAGTCGAGGCCCCCAGGCTGGCCTATCTGGCCACTATGACTCAGGAGGCGACAGAGGTTGCGGCTTCAGAAGTAGAGTCTGAAGGAGAAGTGTGGTTTGAAGAGGAGGAGGAAGCGGAGTTTGAAGATGAGGAGGTGGGGTGATAAGTAAGGAGATGGTGAGGGCTCTCCGAGAACGCACCGGAGCCGGGGTCTTGGATTGTAAGAGGGCGTTAGAGGAGACGGGGGGTGACCTTGAGGAGGCGGCGGGACTCCTCCGCCAAAGGGGGCTAGCCAGCGCGGCCAAGAAAGCGGGCCGCGTGGCTCAGGAAGGGTTGGTGGAGGCCTATATCCACGCCGGAGGTCGGCTGGGGGCCCTGGTGGAGATCAATTGTGAGACCGATTTCGTGGCGCGGACGGAGGAGTTCCAGAGGTTAGCCCATGACCTGGCGATGCAGGTGGTGGCTTCCAACCCCCGCTACTTCCGTCCCGAAGATATCCCCCCTGAGGTCATAGAGGAGACGAAGAGGCTCTTTCTCTCCGAATTGGAGGGGCAAAACAAGCCAGAGCACCTTTTGGAAAGGGTTGTGGAAGGGAAACTGGAGAGGTATTACGACCAGGTTTGTCTTCTTAGGCAGCCCTTCATCAAAGATGAAGAGCTGACGGTGGAAGAGGTCATTACCGAGAGTATCGCCAAACTGGGGGAGAATATAGTGGTACGCCGTTTCGTGCGCTACGAATTAGGGGAGAGATCTTGAGGAGGCGAGGTGGGTGAGGCGAAGTATGGACGGGTCCTCTTGAAACTGGGCGGCGAGGCGCTGGCTGGGCCGGAGGGGTGGGGCATAGATCCTCAAAGGGCCGAGGAGGTGGCCAAGAAGATAAAGAGTGTGAAGGAACAGGGGGTCCAGGTAGCCATCGTCCTCGGTGCAGGGAATATCTGGCGAGGCAGAGATGGCATGGCTCTTGGGATGGAGCGGGCTACCGCCGATCATATGGGGATGCTGGCTACGGTGATGAACTCCTTAGCCTTGCAAGACGCCTTGGAAAGGGCAGGGGTGATTACTAGGGTTCAGACGGCTATCGAAATGCGGGCCGTGGCCGAGCCCTATATCCGCCTACGAGCCATCCGCCATCTGGAGAAGGGGCGGGTGGTGATCCTGGGCGCCGGGACCGGCAACCCCTACTTTACTACCGATACCGCTGCCGCCCTGAGAGCCATGGAGATTGACGCTCAGGTCCTGGTAAAGGCCACCAAGGTGGACGCCGTTTACGAAGAGGATCCCCTGATAAACCCCCAGGCACGGAGGTTGGAGCATCTCTCTTATATCGAGGCCTTGAATCTGGGAGTGGGGATCTTGGATAGCACCGCCCTCTCATTATGCATGGATAACAACCTCCCCATCATCGTGGTGGGGTTGTGGGAGCCCCGAAGCCTGGAGAAGGCGGTGCTGGGCGAGAAGGTGGGGACCCTCATCGATCGTTCGGGAGGAGGCTCATGATCGACGACCTGTTGAAGGAGACTGAGGCCCGAATGAAGAAGGCGGTGGAGGTCCTCCAAGGTGACTTAGCCACCATCAGGACGGGGAGGGCCTCTCCGACCCTCATAGAGAGATTGAGGGTCGATTATTATGGCACCCCAACCCCTCTCAACCAGTTGACTTCTATCTCTGTTCCTGAGCCCCGTCTCATGATCATCCGGCCTTATGATCCCACCTCTTTGTCCGAGATCGAGAAGGCGATCCTCAAATCGGATCTGGGGTTGACCCCGGTTAACGATGGGAAGGTGATCCGTCTGCCTATCCCTCGTTTGACGGAAGAAAGAAGGCAGGAGCTGGTAAGGGTAGTGGGTCGACGTGTAGAAGAGGCCCGGGTAGCCATCCGCAACTGTCGCCGTGACGGCCTACAGGATCTAAGGGAGATGGAGAAGGAGAAACTCATCTCCGAAGATGAGCATTTTCGGGCCCGAGAGGATATGCAGAAGTTGACGGATAAGTATATAGAGCAGGTGGACGAGGTGGGGCGAGCCAAGGAAGTGGAGATCAAAGAGGTATAAGCGTTTTCTTATGGATAAAGAGGGGTCTCTGGTTACTACCCCCCAACACGTGGGGATCATAATGGACGGGAACGGGCGGTGGGCCCGGGAACACGGTTTGCCTCGGCTGGAGGGGCATCGTGCCGGTACGGAGAATATCCGACGGGTTCTGGAAGCGTGTAGCGAGTTCGGTATCAAGATCCTCACCATCTACGCCTTCTCCACGGAGAACTGGGGGCGTCCCCAAGCGGAGGTTCGAGGATTGATGCGCATTCTGGAAGAGGTTATCGATCGGGAGGTAAAGAACCTCCACAAGAACGGTGTGCAGTTGCGCCATATCGGTCAATTGGAAGGGATCTCTCAGAGGTTGCAGCGGGCGGTGAGGGATGCTATCGAGTTGACTAAAGAGAACGACAGGCTGATATTGAATGTGGCTTTCAACTATGGTGGGCGGAGCGAGATCCTGGATGCGGTGCGGCGACTGATGGGAGATGGCATCTCTCCCCAGGAGTTAAGTGAGGAACTTTTTGAACGGTATCTCTACACCGCGGGGTTACCTCCCCCTGACCTGATTATCCGCACCGGTGGGGAGATGAGACTTAGCAATTTTTTGATCTGGCAGGCGGCTTACGCGGAATATTACTCCACGCCTACTTACTGGCCCGATTTCGATAAGGAAGAACTCTATAAGGCGCTTTTGGCTTACAGTCAGAGGGAGAGGAGGTTCGGCCTGCTGAGGGAAGGGTAGATCTTGCGCCCTGGGAGGGAGGGCTGTGCTTGCCAAGCGCGTCATCAGCGCCTTTATTATGGGCCCCTTGATTTTGGGCTTCGTTTACCTGGGTGGTCCTTGGTACTGGGCAGCGGTGACGGTGGTGGCTATCCTGGCGGGATACGAGTATCTACGCCTGGTTGCTCAAAAGGGGGAGAAGGCAGACTATCCCTTAGCCATACTTCTTATCTCGCTTTTGATGATGGGGGTCCGTTACCCCTCGTGGTGGGAGGTGGTGAGGGGAGGGATAACCCTGCTTGTCGCTTTCTCTCTCCTCTGGCAGATGACTCGCCAGAGCGGAGATATCCCGGTGGTAGGCTGGGCCCTTAGCCTGGGGGGGGCTATGTATATCGGCCTCTTGCTCAGCCACTTCGTCTCTCTGCGGGCCCTCCCCAGAGGGTTAGAATGGACGCTTTTGGCTTTCTTTCCCGTCTGGGCCCACGATACCGGGGCCTACTTCGTGGGCCGATGGATAGGCGAGCGCCCCTTCGCTCCTCGCATCAGCCCCAAAAAGACCTGGGAGGGGAGCATAGGGGGGTGGATATCGGGGATAGTGGTCTGCACCCTTATGGGGGGGGTTTTGGGGTTGCCGCTCTTCCATGCCTCTATTTTGGGTTTGATTATCAGTCTTGCGGCCACCGGAGGCGACCTGGTGGAGTCGATGTTCAAAAGGTGGGCGGGGGTAAAAGACTCGGGGTGGCTGATCCCGGGCCATGGAGGGGTGCTGGACCGGATCGATAGCCTCCTCTTTTCGGTGGCCGCGGTCTATTATTATCTAGTCTGGGTGATAAAAGTCTGATGGAGCAATTAACGCTAGAGAGGATCTTGGCCTTCGGGAACCTGATCCTCTCCTCTATTAACGTCATACTCGCTTTCTCCCTCCTGGTCTACATCCTCACTCATAACCTCCGCAACAGTGTGGCCCGCTCTTTCTCTTCCCTTCTGGCCTTTGTCACCATCGTCCACGCTGCCGACGTCATACTCCTTAACGTGAGCACCGCCTCTGCCAAGTTCTTCTGGCTAAAGTTTCAGTGGTTGGGGATAGCCTTCATCCCCGCCGCCTACCTCCATTTCTCCGATGCGCTTCTCCGAACCACGAATTCCTTCTCTCGTCTGCGGCGAGGTTTTGTCATCGCGAGTTACCTTTTGGGGGCCCTTTTCTTCTCCCTCACCATCTTAAGTCCTCTAGTAGTGTGGGATGGTGTGCACACTCTTTGGGTCACCTACTTCAGGGCCGGTCCTCTCTTATGGGCCTTCGCCTTCTATTTCTTCCTGGTGACCGGTTGGGGGGTTTTGAATACCCTTCGAGCCCGCCATCGGACCCTCACCCCGGCTTCCCGACGTCGGATGACCTACCTGACTATCTCCTTTGTCGCTCCCGCCCTGGGCGCCTTTCCTTACCTTCTTTTGGCTAGCCTTCCTGCTCGCCTCTCCCCAACCTTTCTTCTCTTCTTATCCCTAGTAGGTGGCGCGGGGATCGCGGTCATGACCGTGGTGATGGGCTATAGTGTGGCCTATCATGGGGTTTTGATGCCCGACCGGGTGGTGAAACGGAGCCTAATAGACTACCTCCTCCGGGGCCCTTTAGTGGGAAGTTGCCTTCTCATCTTGATGCTGGTGATACCTCGGGTGGAGAGTATCCTGGGCCTTCCGCGAGATACGGTTCTCATCTTCGCTATGGTGCTGGGCATCGTCCTCCTACAGGTCACTATCAGCGCCGCCAGACCGTTTATCGATCTTCTGGCCTACCGCCGGGATAGGGCGGAGGTGGCACGGATACGGGAGTTGGAGGATCGGCTCCTTACCACCACCGACCTAGAAGAACTCTTGCGAGATATCCTCACCGCGCTCTGCGATCTTTTGCGGGTTCGTACCGGTTTCGTCGTCACGCCTGGGGATGATAGACTCCATTTAGAGGCCTTCTGTGGTTCTCGGTGGGGTGTGGATGGTTTCTTGAAGTCGAAGGGTCCAAATGGGTTGCTCGCTTTACCCCTTGGGGAGAAAGGAAGCCAGGGCTTTACAGATAGGGAAGGCTTCTGGCTCCTTCCTTTGCTTACCAAGTCGCGGGAAGGTATGCTGGGGGTCCTGGGCGTAGAGGCGAGGCAGGAGGAGTTGACGGAGAGGGAGGAGGAGATGGTGCGGATGCTGGTTCACCAGGCGGAGTTGGCCTTGGAAGACCGGCAACTGCAGCAAGGGGTCTTTGCGGTATTGCGCCAGATTGCGCCGGAGATCCAGTCGATCCAACGTTGGCGGAGCACCCCCCGTTATGTGGGTTCCACCGTCTTTCCGCCGGAGGAGAGCCCCATCTATGCTCCCGATTTCAATAGAGTGGTGAAAGAGGCCCTGGCTCACTATTGGGGAGGCCCCAAACTTCTGGAGAGTCCTCTCCTCAAGATGGGGATAGTGCAGAGGGCCTTGAGGGAGAACGGATATCTTCCCACCGAGGCTCTCCGCTCGGTCTTGCGGGGGGCTATCGAGGCCCTGAAGCCTCCAGAGGAGGAGAGAAGCCTCACCGCCAGAGGGTGGATACTTTACAATATCTTGGAGATGAAGTTCATCCGGGGCTGGCGGATGAGGGATATCGCCCAGCGTTTGGCCATGAGCGAGTCTGATCTCTACCGCAAGCAGCGGGTGGCCATCGATGCTGTGGCCCAGGTTCTCATCGATATGGAGGGAAAGAGCAAGTAGGGATGGCTAGAATCATCCTCCGCCAAGGGGATATCACCCGCGAGGCGACGGAAGCGATCGTCAACGCGGCCAACAGTTCCCTCTGGATGGGAGGCGGGGTGGCGGGAGCCATCAAGCGGGCTGGCGGCAAGGAGATAGAGGAAGAGGCGGTGAAGAAGGGGCCCATCCCTATTGGGGAGGCGGTGGTTACCGGAGCGGGGAGGTTATCGTGTAAATACATCATCCACGCTGCGGTGATGGGGCCAGATCTGGTCACCGATGAGGAGAAGATCCGGGCGGCGACCAAAAACAGCCTCCTCCGAGCCGAGGAACTGAGCCTGAAAAGTATAGCCTTTCCCGCCCTGGGCACCGGGGTGGGGCGCTTCCCCTATTCGAAGGCTGCCGAGGTGATGGTGCAAGAGGTGCGTGAGTATCTGGCAGGAGAGAGTTCCTTAGAGGAGGTGGTCTTCGTCCTCTATGGGGAGGAGGCCTTTAGTGTTTTCCAGAGGGTGGTCGGCGAAAGTGATTAGCCTTGTCTTGCGATAGGGCGCTTCGGTGAAAGGAGACTTCTCATAGCCACGCCAACGTTTGTGCCTTCTCCAGACATAATCATCCCCCTAATCATGGTACCCTGGTGGCTGCCGGTCAACTTCGTCTGGAATGCTCTCGTGATGGCGGGCACGCTGGCGGCGCAAGGTGTGCTGCGTCCTTGTCCGGTAAGCCGCTTGATAGGTTACTTGATGCTCATCACGGTACTGGGTGCTCTTGTGGATACGGTGTGGCAAATTGGGGTGACCCCACCCCTTCTCATTTATCAAGGCCGAGCGCCGGCCGGTGCCTACCTGCGAGCCATGCCTATCGCTGTTGTTGCATTGGGAGTCATCAACTTCTTGTTCGGTGCGAGGCTACTGCGGTTGCGCCGGAAAGAGGCAGTTGTCCTTGGTTGTACTATGGGACTTCTGACCGCCCCATGGTCTATAGTCTTGCTCTGACCAGAAAAGGAGGTTTCGATGAGAAAGTCTTCGTCCTCTCTGGAAGAGACGTACCAAGCGTTCGAAAAGGTTATAGTCGAAAGATGAACTCTCGCCCCATAGGGTGCTATCATATCTAGGAGGATGGTTATAGTGGAAGAGAAAGAGTGCTGGGAGATAAACCCAGGCTGTGGCGATGGTGGAGAGTGCAACCTCGATTGTCCTTCTTACGCTGCCCAGATCAGTTGTTGGCGATATGACTGGAAGGCGGAGGCGGCGGGGTGCCCGGAGGAAGAGCGACCTTTCTGGCGGCAGTGGATGGAGGAACGGTGTCCTCGCTGTCCAGTATGGAAGTATCATGAAACGGAGATGCGCCAGGCTATCGCTGCCTGGGGTTCCTAGAAAGGAGAAGGGATGAAGAAGGCTCTTTTGATCTTGATCGTGCTCACTCTTGTCATTATGGGCTGTCAGCGGCCTAAGCCCCAGATTATCCTCCCGGAGGCTACCGAGCCGGTGAGTACTCCTACTACCGCCCCTACCACGGTTCCCCAGGTGACGGAGACTCCACTACCTCCCTCTCCCACCCCTACAGCCGCCCCGGTGGAGACCCCCACCGCCTTGCCTACGGCTACCCCTGGGGTGATGGTCCACACTGTCTCCTTTGGAGAGACCCTCTTCTCCATCGCTCAGGCCTACGGAGTCACCGTGGAGGCGATTGCTGCCGCCAATGGGCTTACCTATCCCTATCTCATCTATGTGGGGCAAGAACTCGTTATCCCTGAGGTTGGGGAGGCGACGCCGGTCGCTGGCCAGGTATATGTGGTGCAATATGGGGATACCCTATTCTCTATCGCCCAGGCTTATGGTACCACTGTGGAAGCCCTGGCGGAGGCCAATGGGCTTACCCACCCCTACATCATATATGTGGGACAACAGCTGGTCATACCCTGACGTGACAAGATCGATGGCGGCATAAACCGTGGTCCGTCTTCTTGTCTTATGACTCAAAGAGGAAAGGAGTGGTATGAACCCGCGCGATTGCAAATATAGCCGAGAACACGAGTGGGTGAGGCTTGAGGGCGGGCTAGCCACCGTTGGGATCACCGACTATGCCCAAGATCAGTTGGGCGATATAGTATATGTGGAGTTACCGCCTTTGGGGGAGGTCTTGGCCCAGTTTGAACTTTTCGGGGTGGTGGAGTCGGTGAAAGCGGCCTCTGACCTCTATGCGCCTCTCAGCGGGGAGGTGTTGGAGGTGAACGAGGCGTTGGGTGACCACCCCGAGTTCGTCAATGGGGACCCCTATGGCCAGGGTTGGATGATAAAGATCGAGCCTTCGAATACCTCCGAACTGGGAAACCTCTTGACCGTCGAGGAGTACGAGGAGTACCTAGAGGGACTCGAGTAGGGGAATAAGATGGAGAACGAGTTTAAAGAAGAGTGGGGGTTCGTTGTTACCGTAACAAAAGCGAAGCCCGGTTGTCGGGCTGGTCATAAGGTGGGCGACAGGTTCGAGTTCGAATATGGGACACCCTTGGGGCTATGTGGCGAGGCCTTTTGCGCCATGTACCCCCTCATCCATGCTATGCGACTGGGCGCAGATCTAGTGACCTACGGTGAGGCGAAGGATCCAGATAGTTCAGCTTTCACCTGCCCAGACCACGCTTGGGTCACCTTCGAGGTTCGGAGGGTTCACAAGGGGTAAAAGATGGGCTTCGTTCCCCATAGTGAGGCCGATCGCCAAAGGATGCTTAAGGCCATAGGGGTCGACTCGATCGATAGGCTCTTTGAGGTTGTACCCGAGGAAATTCGCTACCCCTCTCTTGACCTCCCCTCTGGTCTCTCGGAGATGGAGGTGGTGCGGCTCTTTAGAGGGTTGGCGGAAGAGAATGCGGATCTAGACCATCACCCTTGCTTCTTGGGCGCTGGGGCTTACCATCATTTCATCCCCGCGGTGGTGGACCACCTTTTACGGCGAGGGGAGTTCTATACCGCCTATACTCCCTATCAACCGGAGGCCAGCCAAGGGACCCTGACCGCCATATACGAGTATCAAAGTATGATCTGCGACCTGACAGGGATGGATGTGGCTAACGCCTCCCTCTACGATGGGGCTTCCGCCATGGCGGAGGCGGCCCTCATGGCTGCACGTATCACCCGCCGCGAAGAGTTAATTATAGCCCGAAATGTCCATCCAGCCTACCGCCAGGTGGTTCGAACCTATACCCAAGGCCTGGGGGTGCCTATAAGGGAGGTAGGGTACGACGGAGAGGGCCGGGTAGACCTGGCCTCTTTAAAGGAGAGGCTATCTTCCGACTCCGCTTGTCTCATCGTCCAGCATCCCAATTTTTTCGGTTGCCTGGAGGATCTACCTTCGGCTAGTGAATTAGCCCATGGGGTTGGCGCTCTCCTCGTGGCTTGCGTGGACCCTATCGCTCTGGGGCTCCTCCGCCCTCCAGGAGAGGAGGGAGCCGATCTGGTGGTGGGGGAAGGCCAGGCGTTGGGGAGCCCTTTAAGTTTCGGGGGACCGTATCTTGGCTTCTTGGCCTGCCGCCAGGAGTATATGCGTCAACTCCCGGGACGCTTGGTGGGGATGACTACTGATACTCAGGGGCGCCGGGGGTTCGTCCTCACCCTCCAAGCCCGGGAGCAACATATCCGCCGGGAGAAGGCTACCTCTAATATCTGTTCTAATGAGGCGCTGGTCGCTTTAGCGGCCACCATCTATCTGGCGGCTATGGGGAAGCAAGGGCTGCGACAGGTGGCGGAACTATCTTTCCACAAGGCCCACTACGCGGCTTGTCAAATAGAGGGCCTTCCAGGGTTTGACCTCCCCTTCGGCGACTTCTTTAAGGAGTTCGTAGTGAAGACGCCTCTTCCTCCTGGGGAGGTAAACGATAAGTTATGGGAGAGGGGTATCATCGGTGGCTACGACTTAGGGCGCGACTACCCGGAATTGGTCGATGGGTTGCTCCTTTGCGTGACGGAGATGAACCCCA
>Ga0315314_1000663_pt1 | contig 35573 bp, 42 predicted proteins | sample TDP9_MG_FD_203631 | JGI IMG/M metagenome (GOLD analysis project Ga0315314, IMG submission 203631) | Freshwater sediment microbial communities from Lake Towuti, South Sulawesi, Indonesia - TDP9 | ecosystem: Environmental > Aquatic > Freshwater > Lake > Sediment | place: Indonesia: South Sulawesi... | reverse complement strand
GAAACCCTAATCCTCTACTCTGATTACTATTATACGGTGATTGAGTTGGGCATGAGAAGCGCTAAGAAAAAGCCAATGACCAAGAAAGAAAGAGCAGAGAAAAGAAAAAAGCGCAAGGAGAAACGCTCGAAGAAGTAGTTGTCTAAAATCAGTTTGAGTAAGTATATTGTTCTAGGAAATATGAGATTTGCGTGGAATCAGCTAGGTGTCCAGGTTGCCCGGAATTCTATTCCACGCAGCAAGCACATCGATAACCGCCTACGGTATTGCAACAAAGCGACCCGCTCGGTTCTATCTGATCGCTGTCGTTCTTCACTTCTCAAACAACTTTTCCGCGCTATTTGGTCCATTGTGGTTCATAGGCGGGATCGCTGCTATAGCAATAACGTATTTCCTCTCTTGGCGTCTCTACCACAAAACTTCACAAAGAATTGTCGATTAGCAACTGATGATGATTTATAGGCTTTTCTTCCAATATTCTTCCAGCACCATCTTTCTCACTCTCACTCGGGAAAGACAAACCCTAGACACCATATTAGAATTATCCCGAAGATAAACAAGAGGAACTGGACTAGTGATTTTACAAAGTCTTTTTCCTCTTGCATCTCAGGGATCAACTCGGAAGCGGCAAGGTAAATGAAGCCACCTGCCGCGAAGGCGATAATGACACCGACAAAATTTTCTGTGTATGCTGAGAAGAAATTTGAGAAGAAGGCTCCCGCGACAGCAGTTAGTGCGGATATGAAGTTGAATATTAGAGCTTTATATCTTGTAAAGCTGCCATACACCAAGACCCCGAAATCCCCTATTTCTTGAGGAAGTTCGTGGAAGGCTACGGCGACGGTAGCGGTTAGTCCTACCGGTATGCCTATGAAAAAGGCGGCGGCAATCACCATTCCATCGAGGAAGTTGTGGATTCCGTCTCCAAGCAAATTTAGATAAACAAACTTCTTAACAGTCATTCTTTCGTCGACCTCTGATTTGGGTTCATGTCCATGAACGTGGCCATGGAACCAGTAGACAAAACGTTCAAGGAAGAAGAAGCCAAGGAAGCCTAAGGTAATATAAACGGGACAAAACGCAACTGCTTCTTCGGCTAATTCCGCGGCTTCCGGGAGTAAGTCTAATAACGCCGCGCCTAAGATGGAGCCGGCTGAAAAGCTAAGGAGAACAAACAGGATCCTGTCTAGTGTTTTTTCGCTTAAAGACAAGGCAAACACCCCAATCAAGGATAAGATACTGATTACCATAACCGCCGAGACCGCATAAAACAGACTGGACATTTCTTTCCCTCTTCGTTATGTCCATTAGCCCACTTATGAAGCTAGTGGAGACAACGTTAAGAGATTTATAATGCACGATAAATAGTCTACATGGACGAGAGCGATTTCAATGAAGGAACGGCGTCTCCCCAAAGATACAAAATCTCTTGGAATAGCGTTGGGCATTACCCTGACTTTTTTCGTTGTTGAGCTAATTGGTGGGATTCTCACAAACAGTTTAGCCCTTTTAACAGACGCTTGGCACATGCTAAACGATGTCTTCTCGTTGGGCTTTGCCCTCCTAGCCGCTTGGGTTGCTTTGCGCCCCGCTTCCCTAAAAAGAACCTACGGATATTACCGCATAGAGATTCTAGCAGCGTTTCTAAACGGCATCTTCTTGTGGGTTGTCGTAGTCTTCATCTTTTACGAGGCCCTTCATCGGATTCAACACCCCCTTGAGGTACAAAGCCTCAACATGCTGATCATCGCCTTCTTAGGCCTCATAGCGAACGGGCTCTCTGCCCTTGTCCTTTCAAAATCGAGGGATGAGAGCATAAACGTTAGGGGAGCCTTTCTGCACGTGGTTTCTGACACCTTAGGGTCCCTGGGCGCGATTTCCGCAGGATTAATTATGCTTTTCTTCGGATGGTACCAAGCGGACCCCCTAATCAGCATGCTAATTGGTGTATTGATCTTCTATAGTTCTTGGAAACTGGTCCAAGACTCGGTGAACGTTCTGCTGGAAGGAGTTCCTCCTCACATTGATTTGACTGCCTTGGAGCGCAGGGTAGTCGAACTAGAAGGCGTAAAAAGCGTCCATGATCTTCATGTATGGTGCATGACCCCGGGTAAGATGTGTATGATGAGCGGTCATGTGGTGGTGAAAAAGGGGACGGACAGAAAGAAGCTAACCAAGAGTTTGATCGATATTTTAAAGGATGAGTTTGGAATAGACCACACCACCATCCAATTAGAGACAGAAGGGTACCCTAAAGCGAAGGGTGAGCATTAGGGAGCTTTATTTTTCCTGAACGCTAGAGGGCGGTACTTTTTTCCGGGCATTCTTTGCTTTGGCTAAGGATCTTGTCTATCTCTTCTTTAAGTAGATTCTTGGGTCGATCTCCCACAATTTCACCAACGGTCCTACCCATACAAAAGAACTTCAAGGTGGGGGTACCCATTACCCCGTACTGGATAGCTATATGCTGGTTTTCATGGCTTTCCAAGATGTTTAGTTTAGCAAACTTAAGCCTACCCACGTATTCGTTAGAAAGTTCGTTATAAATCGGATTTAGCGCTCTACACCAGCCACAGTGATGATGCCAAAAATCAACGACAACCGGAATGTCAGACTCTAGGACTTCCTTCCTCCACGTCTTAGCGCTTACCTCCACGACACTGTCAGAAGACATTCCTATTCACCCCTAAGCACCGGTTTTTATCAAAACATGCATTAATTAAATTTAGGGTCTAAGCTTTTCGGATTTCGATTTTTCCTAGTTTGTTGTCTATTCCTGTGAATAGGACGGTGCCGTGAGCCCTGAGCAATTCGTTGTATAGATCCATTGGATTACTAGCTTTGATTACCATGTTGGCGTTGTAGGCGCAGACGGCGATGATTGGGATGTCGAAGGCTCTGTGTAGTGATCTCTCGTATTCTATCAACTCTTGGGTTAAGTTGTGCTCGAAGAAGCATGCCATTTCTCCGGCTCCTCTCCATCCTTTAAATCCCTTTGTCAAGGCTTCATCGTGCATTTTGTTTATTAGGCCCAGGGTGGTCCGCATGTTAAATTTTCCTTCTATAATGTAAAATTCGTTGCATCCCAGGATACGTAAGGCACCTGTTTTCTCGTGTTGCTCTACCTCAATGCCGAATCGTTTCATGGCGTCTCTTATTTGACTCGGTTTCTCCTCTGTGGCTATATACACTGCAGCCTCGCCGTTTTCTAACCCGGCTTTAAGGTAGTTGAATAGAACGTTGTACTTAGCTTCTGAAGACTCGTACAAAAATATTACGTGGTTCGTGGGTCTCAAATTCCTAACGAAGCGGATCGCCTTTTCGGCAACGGCCTCAGTTTCGATGGTTTTCACGTCCAAGGAAGTGTGCCATAGGCCTTCGAAATTCTTTTGCAATAGCCCGACAAGGTTTTCGTCATCGGTCCATAGATAAGGGTTTTCCCCTATGATTGGCTCTATTGAAGTCGCAACTAATGCTTCCTTGTAGTCCACAATCATGTAATGACTTGATGGCTGATCCACGTACTTTATGTCAAAAAAGGATCCAAATAATTTGGATTCTTCTAAAATCCTCAGAATCGAGTCGTCATGCTCGGTGATGTCTAAAATTATGCGAACCTTTGCCCCTACAACTTCTTTAAACTGCTCAACATAACTAGTGAAAACACGCAAAAGCTTATCTCTGGACGTGATGACATCAATCGCTCTCTTAGCGTTTTTAACCATAGTCAGTTCCTTATTTATTATTCCTTCCCTCTGGGATATCAAAGCGAAATGGGCTTCTTCCGATATTGGTTTCACTTTATATGCTTTGAAATGCTTCAGCAACACGTCTTTTTTAGCCATTAGCGCAGACACTCTTTTTTTGGCGATGTCTTGTTCACGTTTGATCAGAAGAGAAAGCGCCTCTTCCACCGGTGTAGCTCTGATTCTGGTTGGTTTGCCTAATATTTTTTCTATCAACCCCAATTTTTCAAGCTTCGGCAATATCCTGTAAACGTCTTCTCGACGCACCTTTGACACTTTTGAAACCTGGCCGACTAAAGCTAGACCCAGTTGAACTATGGCTACGTACACCTTTGCCTGATTGTGAGTGAGCCCGAAATCGGATAACATCTCAGCGCTCTCGTCTAAAGACTCCAAGATAAATCACTCGATTTGTTGTTACTGTTGTGTCACAGTCACATACATTTAAATGTTTCCACTTTCCACGAAATTAGAATACTAATTGAAAACCGAGAGGAACACGCTTGGAAACTCATGTCTTTAAAAGACTGTGCACAAAAAGAATTGTGTTGAGAAACGTTATTGAAGTCGATGAAGGAAAGCCACTATTTCAACTCTTCTTTTTGAAAGACGACGAAAACCAGGATGTTGAGGTTAAAGAGGTTAAAGAGATCGATTTTGCGGAAATCGAAAAGCGTCTAAGAGACGGAGAATCGGTCTTCATCACGCGTAAACGCAAGCAAAAACTGAACACGCGGTTAGTTGCCGGGAAAGATGCATCAGAACACTGGTATTTTTCTCACGTATAAGGAAGCAAATGTAAGGTGAAAAATGTGATTGGAAAGCGGGTAGATGCATTAGATATCAGGGAAACTTTGAAGGAACACCAATATTCAGACAAGGCCATCGCACAAATCTTGAAGTGGTATGTCAATAACTCCCAAGCGAGCAATGAGAACGTGAGTTATAGAAGTTGGATGGACGTTATTGAATGCATTCTTGAAAAAATAATAGGTGGCTCGGAGAAGACCCGTGTCACGCATCAATGCAACCTCACTAACGATAAGTTTCAAGTTTATCTCGATTTTCTTTTGAGTTATGGATTCGTGACGGAAGTTCAACAGATCATTGAAACTACCGAAAAAGGACTTGCTTTCCTAAAAGACTATCGCAGGTTAAAAGCGTCCTTAAGGTTGGTTTGTTGAATGATGAGGTGTGAGCATATGATAAAACGAACTCGACAAGTAAAAGAGCTCTTAGTCCCTAAAAAGCCGTTCACAAATTTGTATGAAATAATAGCATGTTCATGTGAGAGAGGGATGCGAAGTTATAGTCTTCAAAAAATTAAAGGGAGGTGAGAACGTATGGTGTCGAAAGAATTGTTAGACATGTTAAACAAAGCGATCGCTAGAGAGTTGCAGGTTTCGATACAGTACATGTGGCAGCACGTTCGGGCTAAGGGCATCAAAGGCGCTGCCGTGGAATCCATCTTTAGAGAGACAGCCATCACGGAAATGAAACATGCAGAGAGCATCGCTGAGAGGCTGAACTATCTCGGCGGAATACCCACCACGAAACCCGACCCCATATTCGTTGGCGACAACCTCAAAGAAATGATACAGAATGACGTTAAGGCTGAGGAAGAAGCATTGGCTCTATACAAACAAACCATCAAGGTTGCGGAGAAAGAAGGCGACATTACGACGCGAACGCTCTTCGAGAAGATATTGGGCGATGAGGAAGAGCATCACGACATCTTCACGAGACTACTAGAAGAATGGGAGTAAAGGAGGTGAGAAAATTTGGAAAAGGAAAAACAAGGGAAAACTGCCCCGTTGGCATCTTATTCGAGCAAGCAGGCGTCCAAGTGAATTATGAACTCTAAATTGTGAAAGAATAGACGACTTTAATTAGCAAAATTTCTGTTTAAGTTAATGGAGATTAAATTGAGCGTGAGGTGAGAACGTGACTAAGAAGGGTGAAGTATACCTTTGTGAGATATGTGGAAACAAAGTGAAAGTGCTAGAAGCAGGCGTTGGAACCCTAGTTTGCTGCGGGCAAGACATGACCCTAGTACAATGACCCCTTAAGGCTGTGAACCGCCCTCCAACACCAACAATAATAAACGTGAAAGTCGAGGGATCAAAAATCGTCAACTATAACAACTTGCGAGGAAATGCTTTTTAGGTTCTCCCTCTAAGTTAGTCGAGGAAGAAGAGATGCCCAAGATACAAATCGACTTAGAGTTGTGCGATGGCTGCGGAATATGCGTCTCCGTGTGTCCATCACTTGTCCTAGAACTTCGCAACGGAAGAGTAAGCGTTGAAAACCCCGAAGCCTGTTTAGGCATCAGGGCAAAACCGCTTTGTTCAGAATGCATCGAGACGGAAGAAGTATGCAGAGGATGCATTGCCTGCGTTAGAAACTGCCCGACCGCTGCCATTGAAATACTTGAGACCTAAGCATCGACATCCTCTTTTAGATACCGTTTTCATAAATGATTGCAAAAAATGAGGGAATGATATTTGGGAACTACCTTCAACAGCTATTTCCTTTTTTTCTCCAACAGATTTTCAAAGGCTTCTTCGTGTTGTATTTCCTCTGACAGTATGTGCTGTATTAGGTGGAAGGTTCTTACATCCTTTTCATAGCAAGCAGCTACCTTCATGAGAAGACGATTGTACACCTCGATCGCGCATCCTTCTGCGTCGGCAACCGCGTTGAGTACGCCTTCAAGGTCTCTTTCGTCCTTGGGAAACACGACTTTCTTACAGTTCGCTATCTTCAGTAAATCTTCTAGATCTCTTTCCGGTTCCCCTCCTAATTCGAAGATTCTATCCGCTAGTTCTGACAAGTGCTCAAATTCCTCTTTGGCAATTTTATCCAACTCGCTGGACACCGTTGGGTAATCTGGTCCCTCAACGAAGTCTGCTGCCCAAGTATAATGGAAATAAGCTATCCACTCGTCAGCGTACGCACTATTCAGATCTTTCAATAATTCTTTGATGTCAACTTTCACTATCTCTCTACCTTTCTTTCCCATAATAAACACCTCACGTAATTTTGGTTGGTACGAATAAAAACGTTTCGAGCTAATTACACATTGCCTGCGTTACCTGCCTTTCAATAGATGGAAAATTGTTGTTAGATGAGCGCCGGTGACTATGAGGCGGTAAAGGGTGAAAACCAAAAAATAAAGAATAAGTAGATTTGGAAGGTTTTCTGTATGGGCTACGATCTCTCCGGCGATTATTTCTGCGTTGAAGGAGCAGCCGAGGAGCCTCATTCAAGCCTTTTGTTTGCTTCGTCCCAGTTAACGATGTTCCAAAACGCGTCAACAAACCTGGCTCTCTCGTTTTTGTAATCAAGGTAGTATGCGTGTTCCCATACGTCGAGGGCCATTAAAATCCTGAACATGGGGTAAACGTTGGTGTTGTGCTTTTCTATCTGCATTATTATGGGTCTGTTAGTTTGCCTGCAGAAGGAAAGTGCTGCCCAACCAGAGCCTTCTACACTAACTGCAGTTTGAGAGAATTCCTTTTTGAATCTTTCAAAACTTCCAAACTCCTTCTTGATAGCGTCACCTAAAACTCCACTCGGCTTTCCACCGCCTTTGCCAGCTGGTGCTAGATTAGGCCAGAACAGTGAGTGTAGTAGATGTCCTCCTATGTTGAATGATAGTTCTTTCAAAGTAGCTTTAACGTCTATATCCGCGCCTTCTTTCCGTGCTTTATCCAGCTTCTGAAGTATTGCATTGGCGCCATTAACATACCCTTGATGATGCTTCTGATGGTGTATCTTTAATTGCGCTTCAGATATATGTGGCTCCAAGTCCTCGTATCCGTAAGGCAGTTCCGGCAAGGTGTAAAACTTGCTCTTTTCCATACTCATCACGCCAAGTTATTTAGTTATAGACATCGTATTTTAACGTTTATGACGTGTCGATGATAGGGAAAATACGGAGTAATTGACGAAGAAAACGGAATCGAAACAAGAGAAGTTTCATCGTCGACCGAGACGGAATAGTAAGGGGCTGTGAAGTGTTAAACGCCTCGGTTGGGCGAAGCCTTAAAGAAACATTCCGACAACTCCAAGCATTCAAATTCGTAAGGGAAACCGGAAAAGTCACGCCAGCAGGACGAAAAATTAGTGACATCCCGTTTTCCAGCCGACCTTCCGGATTTCTGTAGCGAAACTCTAAAACCTCTAGAAAAAAATAAAAAATGAAAGGCCCGAAATATCATAGTCGGGGTATAATTGCGTAACGCTGTTGACGGCGAGAATTAGCCTATTGCGACTGGTCTTCCATATCGAATTTTATTCTTCCACGGTTATAGCTTCCGTGGGGCACTGAACCACGCAGGCCATACAGAGAATGCAGTCATCTGCTCTGACGGGAACAGATTTCTGTGTGTCTGGATATTCAGGGAGGTCTTGAAGCTCGAAGACCTCGACGGGGCAGACATCCACGCAGACACCGTCGCCGTTGCATTTAGTCCAGTCAACCGTAACCTTTACCATTTATTTAACCTCAGCTTAGTTCTTATTCAACGCATAAGATATTTTAATACTTTACGTTGCATGTGTTTTTTGGCGTCTTTCTTTATCTAGCCTCAAAAAGATCTATAACATAACTTAAATTCTAAATTTTGAAAAACCTAGAAAAGGAGCGAAAATTTATGCCAGAAAAAGGAAGCTGGCGATAATAGTTCGCATCGGCCTTTCTTGCCCTATCCAAAACCTTCGGTAGATCTTTGTCAAAAACCTTCCACTGAAGATGCGCGTGGGTGTCAACTAGCATTCTTTCAACCTTAAGCAGTTAGCGGTTGCTCACTAGAACTCGAAGGGTATCTTCGAAAATGTTAAGGGTGTGCTCATCGTAGAGGCAAAAGACGACTCTTTCGAGTTTTGTAGGTCCTTCCAGATAGGCTAGAGTGGTGGAAAGCATTATCGTGGCACACCGATCCTTCGGGAAACCAAACACTCCCGTGCTTATCGCTGGAAAGGCTATGCTTCTTAAGTCGTGCCCGTCTGCCAGCTTAAGCGAGTTCAAGGTTGCATCCTTTAACTTCTCGTCTTCATGTTCTTCACCATGCACTGGACCGACCGCGTGAATCACGTATCTTGCCTTGAGGTTTCCTCCCGTTGTAATAACCGCTCCACCAACATGTGTTCCGCCAATCTTGTTGCACTCTTCTTGAATCTTTGGTCCACCCTTTCTTCTAATCGCACCGGCTACCCCGCCGCCAAGCTGCAGGGCAGTGTTTGCAGCATTTACTATAGCGTCGGTGGCTAGCTCTGTTATGTCGCCCTTAACCAATTCTATGAAGGTTCTGTTGATCTTAACCTCCATACCTCCGTCTCTCCTAAACATCGCTTCTCTGACACATTTATTCCAGGGCTTTCCGAAGCTCTGAAACAAATGTCTCCTCATCTTCTGCTAATCTCTTTTTCACTTCTCTCCAAGCAGCTGGACAGTTCTTGTACTCTACGTTAACTATACGGTGAATGACCCTGTCAATGTCTCGCTTATTCTGTTTCGTAACCTCTATTCCAGCCTTCTTGAAAATGTTCTGAAGATGCCTAAAATAGCAAGTCATAAGGAACACCTCCGCTACGTTTATTTCTGATATGTTTTCTGCTTTATAACTTTCTTGACAAAAAAGGTATTCAGAGGTTCTTGCTTACTTTCGAAAATTTATTCAGTTTCAAACTCCAAATAGTAAAAACGTGATGCCTTGTGAGCTTGTTTTTTGGAGCTGAAACTCGGAACATAGGCAGAGCCAATGCTTATGTGCTTGGCTTATGCTGGGATAAAAGTTCATCCTTTAGAAGAGGTTCAGCAAAAGCTCCTAGAATGATTAGGGATTATACAAGTTCAAAGCTTTACAACCCCTATACCGAAGCTGGTGTGAACATTAAAGATCATTGGAGGATTTACGATTTAGGTGATGTAGATCCACCATCCATTATCGATGCTATTCCTTTGGTTAAGGACATGGTTGGTAAACTCACCAACTCTAAACTATACATCTTTCTCGGAGGAGATCATAGCGTCACATATGTAGCCTTAAAGGCTTTAAAGGAGACTTTTAATGGTTCATGGGGCTTAGTGTACCTTGACTCTCACCCCGACTTATACGAGAGTTATGAAGGAGACCCCTATTCTCACGCATGTACCATACGAAGAATAATTGACGACGGCATAGTCAACCCCAAGCATATCGTTCAGGTTGGCATCAGAGCAGCCACAGCTGAACATCTAGACTACGCCAGGAATAAGGGTATATACATTTTCAGCACTTCTGACGTTTACAAAATGAGCGCCAAGGAGATATCGTCAATCGTAAAGAAGGTTCTCGGCAGTATTGATAACATATATGTATCCTTTGATGTGGACGTTCTTGACCCTGCCTTTGCACCGGGAGCTGGAAACCCAGAGGGAGGAGGAGCAACATTACGGAACCTGATAGACATAATTCGTCATTTTAAAGGATTAAACATACAAGCTTTCGATGTGGTTGAAGCTAACCCAGACTATGATTGCGCTGGTATAACGTTTTACAGCATATCTAAGTTCGTTAGAGAGTTATTGGGGGTTACCGCGTCTAAACTTTGACTTTTCTCGAGAAGAAGCGCCTCATTATCTTTACATACTCCTTAGTGTGGCATCGGATTTCTGCAACCAGACCTTGCAATGTCGTAAAAACAGAAAGGCTCCTTTCCGGTCCTCTCGCGTCCTTGGAGCCTAGCAACTTAGATTAAGTCCCTGCCCGCTCTCCAAGAGCGTGTTCTTAATGATCTGAGATTCATAATTTTTAAAACGTGACTGTGGTGAGGATAGTTCGGTGTGTTTATGATCCTGAAGGTTGAGGACGTGATGATTGAGGACGTGATAACCGTGGACTCTGAGGCAATGGTTATGGAGGCTGTGGAACTCATGAACAAACACGAAATAGGATGCTTGATCGTGACGAGGAAGGGGAAGGCTATCGGGATCGTGACCGAAAGGGACCTACTGAAAAGGGTTTTAGCCAAGTCCCGAGACCCCAAAAAGATCAAGGTTCGGCAGATCATGTCGAAGCCCCTTATAGTTGGAGAACCCGACATGGACGTTGAGGACGCCGCAAGGTTCATGTTTAGGAGGAAGATCAAAAAGCTTCCCGTGGTGGAAGGGGGAAGCCTCATCGGCTTAGTAACCCTCACAGACCTTGCAAGATTCCAGCCTCAAATGATTAGGATGCTAAAGAAAATTTCCGCCAGAGGGCTTCCCCCAAGGCGGATGAAGAAAGTCCTTGATTATTACGTGGTTTAAAATGAAAGTAAAATGAAGAAACAGCTACGATGAGCTCAAAGCGTAGGCGAAGGTAACTCGTCTCTTCTTCTCTTTGGCTCGTTGTTGAGTTGCCCGCAATTTGTTAACGGGGTAACGTCGTGTGGGGCTTCACCTAAGCCTTGAGGACTGAAGGCACTAGCAGATGCAGGCGTAATTTGGGTGAGAGAAGCCACGTAACCTTGAAGGGTTTGTATTGTGACCGTGACGTTCTTGTTGCGATAATAGGTCCAATCCCACGCGCACATGAAGGTGACCGACGCGTTTGGATGGAGAGTGTAGTTCAGCGGAGGGCTCACCTCAACTACTTCCTGGGTTGTTTCGTTTTCCATAGTTATGGTGATCCCTGTGACATTCACGTATGTGGGAGAGAGCTCAGAGTTTTGAACAGTAGCTTTAAAGTGACGAGTGTCAGCGATGTTGAAGAGAACCTCAGTGATCGTTAAATTCACGGGAGGGGGTGCCGCCTGAGTACGGTATGCTACGTACCCCTGCAACGTATGGGCAGCGATCGTGACATCCTTGCCTTGATACTCAGTCCAATCCCACATGCATGTGAGGGATACCGACTCGTTAGCCTGAAGCGTGTAGGGAAGAGAAACAGTCATGTTTTCAGGCGGAACCGTTTTCCCATCCATAACAACGTTTGTAACGTTGACGTACGTGGCAGACGAAACCGAGTTTTGTAGGGTCATGTTAAAATGCTTAACGCTGATCGCAGGGTCAAAGTTCACCGCAATTCTTAGGTCCACTAAAGGCGTCACACGTGGGAAGGTTGCACCTGACCCGTCGTCAACGAAAACGATGATTTGCACGGTCTGCCCAGTGTGGTTTCCCCAGTTCCAGAAGCACCTAAAGGTTTCAGAGGCGCTTCTCGCAAGCCGATAGGGAAGCGAGGGGTATGTCTCCCTAACCCCGTGAAGAACACCGTCCTCTGTTGAAACCGCGATTTTCGTGATCGTCGCCTCTGAGGGAGAAAACGAAGGGTTTAGGAGGGTGACGTTGAAAAAGGTCGCGTCTTGAGGCACGAAGGTGGCGTTGGTTATGGTGATGGTGGTGACTTCAGGAACCTGGATGTGCAGGGACTCGTAATAGCCGATCACCCACAGATAAGACAGGAGGGCACCAATAATCATGGCAAGCAACAACAGTAAAGCGAGCGACAACCTCGAAAGAGCCCTCGCGTTTCGAATCAACCTCATGCCTTTCCCTCATAATGAACTTTCAATTACCCTTCTTGATATTCAAACTTTTCCCTTCCCCTCGCCAAAAATGCACCTGAAAGGGAACCTTCAAACCTCAATAAGTTTCTGTAGGAACGCTTATAACCTGATAGGAGGAAGTATCTCTCGGCGGGTGAGTGGTCCTCCCACCCGTTCCGCCATAAAAACCCCGGCGTAGGGAGGTGAAAAATTGGATATTAAAGACGTTAGCCTAACAGCCATCTTTGCGAGTTTATACGCGATCCTTGTTGTTGTGTTGGCCCCCATTTCCTTCGGTCCAGTTCAGCTCCGCGTTGCGGATTGTTTGATTCCATTAGCGGCGCTATTTGGATGGCCTCTAGTTGGTGGGGTAACCATCGGTTGCTTCGTGGGCAACGCATACTACTGGATTGGCGTCTATGACGTTGTCTTCGGTCCCCTTGCAAACCTCATGGCCGCGAGTGTTATCTTGTTGCTTAGAAAACGCCGATTGTTGGGATGTGTTGTTGGTGCTCTGCCCATCGGCGTCATTGTCGGTGGCTACTTGTGGCTATTCTTCCCACCACCAGATTTTCCTGGATTGAGCCTACCTCCATGGGCAGCGATGATCGTGAGCATCACCGTAAGCAGCTTGATAGCTATGGCAGTGATCGGCTACAGCCTACTCAACGTGCTAAGTCGACCAAATATCATTAATCCCTTAAAATCTCGTGGATTAAAGGTTGTTACAGAAAATCAAGGATGATCTGAGCTTCGATCTTGGCTCTCCCCTCTAATAGGAACCCAGCTCAGGAAATTCGTAAGACCCAGATGGGTTACAGTTAAAAGCCATTTAGAAATCATAGTGTAAGGAAGGTGAAACAAAGGGTTGTCCAAGAGGTTCACCGCCAAAAACGTGGCTTTAGTTTGCTCTTTTGCATCTGCATACGCCGTTCTCTCCTACTGGTATTTGTTTCCAATAATCGGTGCTGCGGGAAAATTCATTACCATGGCGGTTGTCACGGCGCCATTAATTGGAATAGTGCTCGGTCCATGGCTCAGCGTAGCCGCTGTGGTTCTAGGTGGAATCATTGGGTTGCCCATGACGCAAACGGGACCCTTTGGCGCCGCCAGTTTTGTTCCCGGGGCTTCTGCTGCCCTGTGTTCGGGTCTCTTATACAATGGTAAACGGTGGGTATCCGCCTTTCTCTACTCAGCTTTGTTGCTGGTTTTCGCCTTTTACCCGGTGGTGGGTCCTGCTTGGTTGTATCCGCATTTCGTTTGGCTTCAACTTGCCGGGTTGGCAGTGTTGGTGTCTCCGTTGCAGTCAAAGGCCGCGGAGTTCGTGCAGAAGCGCGCAAACTTGTGGGAGTTAAGTCTTGGGATCGGCCTAATTTCTTTCACAGCAACCCTGTTCAGTCATGTTGTGGGGAGCATGATGTTTGAAGTCCTGTATTGGCCGATCGTTTTTCCTGAGCCAGATTTTTGGAGGCTCCTATGGCGAGCCCTCACTTTCGTGTACCCTGTGGAGAGGTTAATCATCACCCTAATGGCCACGATCATAGGGGCGCCGCTGTTCAAGGCGCTTAAGGCTTATGGATTTGAAATGGGAGGAGGTACACATGCAACTTTTCGGGATACGAACCAAGCTGATTGAACCCGGAGAAGACCTCGTTAGCGTAATTCTGGATGCCGTACGAAGGCAGAGGCTCACCATCGAGGATGGGGACGTTTTGATCATCGCCAGCAAAGCCGTCTCCGTGGCTCAAGGGCGTATTATGAGACTCAGTTCGATGAAACCCTCTGAGAAGGCGAAGAAACTCGCTGAGAAGTATAACATGGAGCCCAGTTACGTGGAGGTCGTGTTGCAGGAGGCACAGAAAGTCTATGGAGGGGTTACCAAAGCAATACTGACACTAAAAAACAACGTGTTAACACCCAATGCCGGCGCTGACTACAAGAACGCCCCAAAGGGCTGCGTTGTCCTTTGGCCCAAAAATCCGCATGACGTTGCGGAAGACATTCGAAGAGAGATCTTGAAAAGGACCGGGAAAAGGCTTGGGGTCTTGATCGTGGACAGCCGGGTCACCCCCCTTCGTATGGGAACCACCGGCGTCGCCATAGGAATAGCGGGATTGGAACCCGTCAGAGACTGCCGAGGTGTCAGAGACCTTTACGGAAACCCAGTGCTCATCACGAGACACGCCCTAGCAGACGACCTTGCGAGCGCAGCCCATCTCGTCATGGGAGAAGTTGATGAGCGGGTACCCGCGGTTCTCGCTAGGGATGCCCCAATGAATCTAAGCGAAGGAGTTGATCCCGACCGGGTGGTCATCTCAGCTGAGGAATGCCTCTTCATGAGTCTTATTGAATTTTAATCTCCCCATTCATGTGTTAGAGATACATTGTTTGCCCCATCGCTTGGTTATATGAGTTTTGGGTCTAAGCGTTTTATCCAATGTATTTTATCAAAATCCTTGTCCGCAGATATGATGTTGATGATCCCAACCCTTTTCATAACTGCGGCATGGGCACAATCGTAAGGGCTAATCCTAGATTCATCGAAAATGCTTGCAGCGTTTCTGACATCCAACGGATCAACTTCGTGGATCGAGATGTCCAAGGAAAAAATCGCGTTAACAACTCTTTTCACCTCGTTGCCCAATCCGTATTTCCTCAAGGCGTTGACTAGCTCAATGATAACTAGAGCTGAAGTGACAGCCTCTAGTTCACCTCTCGCTACTTTCTCAAGGATTTTGGCACAGGCGCTCCCGTATTCACGATCTGCCATTTTTGCATAGAAGAAAACGTTGCTATCGATAAAACAGGCGCCAAAACGTTACCTCGTTTCAGCCTTCTCTTCTAGTTCCCTTATGGGAACATGACGCTCAGAGGGAATCTCACCAACCAACATCTTTAATGGATCTTTTATCCTTCGAAACCTTTTCACGATGATTTCCTCCTCGCTGACACTCTCCACCATGACAACCTCCCCTGGTCTAAGGCCGATTTCTTCACGCACCTCTTTCGGAATAGTGACTTGGAACTTGCTTGTAACTTTCACCTTTGGCATGGTAACCGTAGAAATGGAATAGCATAGAGTATATAAGTATACCACATACCGTTTGAAATAAACCTTCTAACGTTGCTTCTTGCATAGGGGGTTAAACGTTATCGGGCATCAATTATGATAGTGGCTAGAACTTACATGAAGCGTTCAAGTTTTGTTAGTCCGAGGATCTCGTCGAAGTCTAGTCCCAAAGCGTCGAGGACCTGGTCGAAGGTGGAGTGGAGGTATGCCACGTACTTGTCCACATCCACCTCGCTTTTGGAGGCCAGCTCCACGGGCTTTACATGGGGCGCCTTCGTAACCTTCACGAAGCTTATAAGGTCTCCTGCCTTCAATTCACGATCCCTCTTTTGAAGAAGAAGCGCCGCCTTCACGTGCTGAGGAGTGGTCTTCACGTACTGCTCCGGAGCAGCCCCAAGAACCACATGGAAGGCGAGCTCATCCAGCGGAAATTCACGTCGCTTCAGCTTTAAATAGCAATTCCGAATGATCTCTCGAATCCCTTTTTTCGCCGCCTCAAACTCTGTTGGAGACTTCACCTGTCCCAGTCGCCCCTCCAACTGAAGAAAAGCCTTCTTGATGAAGACGGGGATGTGCTTCTTTTTCCCCGTTAACCCCTTGACGTCAACGCTTCCATCGGGAAAAACCCCGAGGTAATTCTTTTTCCTGGAGCTAAAAACCGAATAGCGGTAGACCTTATCCACGTCTAACTCCATTCCAATCTTCTTCTCCGACCACCTCGCTAGGCTTTCGATCTGATCTTGAGAGGGAGCCTTCAGGAAGATGCTGTCCGTGTCTCCGTAGATTACGCCGATTCCCAGCTCTCTAGCCATGCTTATGGTTTGAGTTATGACATGTCTTCCGATGGCGGCCGTGGCCTCAGCCACCGGCGGACAGTAGAGATCGAAGGCTTCGGCGCCGAACACCCCATAGCTCGCGTTGAGAATCACCTTAAGCGCGCTTTGTATTACTCCATACCAGCTTCGCAGCTCGTTAGACAGTGTCTTATCCTTCGATTTTGGCTTGTACCAACGAACCCTAAGGTCTCTGAAGGATCCTATCAGCAAACTTTCGAGTGCCCTTCGTTTCTTGCAGATCCAGTGGGGAGTATCGGGGACCTTGTTGTCCCTGCATTCATCATGTGGGCAAAGAATGGACTGGTAGCCGAGGTTGTAAACCTTGATGATGGAGGGGTACAGGCTGGGGAAGTCCATCACCGCCACGTTGAAGTGTACGCCCGGCACAGGCTCGACTACAATGGCACCCTTGTACTTCTTCCCCTTTATGATGGCCTTTGTGGCGGTCGTTCCCTTGAGGGCGAGAATGTCCTCCGTGTTGGGAATCAGCATTCCCCTTCGACGATGCTCATGGTGGAGAAAGCTTCGAATCCATCGCGAAACCCCCTGGCGGCTCACGTCCTCCATAGGCATGCGGCTGATCCTCGTTATGGCTAGGATAAGCTTCATGACGAGGTCGTCGTCAAGGGTGGTGAGGGCGAGGGCGATCTCAGCGTCTCTCAAACAGTATCGGGCGAGTTCCGTGTAGGTTAGTTCAGAAAAGGGCTTAGCCAGCTCCAGTTTTGCTAGCCCCACCAAGGCTTTCCCCAAGTCTTCCAGGGTGACATCTCGATACCTTTGACCAAACGCATAAACCTGAATCGACCGGTTGAAGAAGAACTTGTACAGGTCGATGTGAATTCCATACGTGAGCAGGCATATTCTTTTCCCAACCTCAATGGGAACCGTTTGTCTCCTTATGCCCAGATTTTGGGCTCTATGCCATAGATATCGAAGGTCAAAGTCGTCCCCGTTAAAAGTGATAACGAAGGGGTAGTCCCAGAGTGCCTCAAAAACTTGGAGGAGGAGCTTTTCTTCCGAATCATAATACTCAACGCTCACGTCAGGGGCCAGTTTTTCAAGACCTTCTTTGGCTCCCTCACGCTTCAAAAGCAGAATCCTCTTCTTCCCGTCGGATCCCAGAAGAGCCGCGGCGATGACCGGGTAGGCGGCTTCGCGAGGGTCTGGAACACGGGTTGGTATGGGCGAGAGGACCTCGATGTCGAGGGCCACCCTCCGGAATGGGGGAGCTGGATACTCTAGGAGCCTTGCCCACATCTCTACGTATTGCAGGAACTCCTCGGGTTCATCTTGGAACAAGCCGAGAATCCTTTTAACCATCTCCTCGGAGGGCTCGTGCCTAACCTCAACGAGTTCACCGTTCTCGATTTTGTAAATCATGCCGGGAGCTAGGTTCCTGTCGTAAATGTAGCTTTCATAGTACTTGATGGCGGCTTCCCAAACCTTTGCCTGCTGTTCTTCGGCAGCTACTTTAGGGTAGTCTTCCGGTATAATGTCTCTTATGCAGCCTCTTGCGCGACCTCCAATCGCCAAGGGGTCCTTAGCCACTATCTTCGTCAAGGTCGTTTTCCGCTCGAGGAGAGGATCATACTTCTCCATGGTTTCAAAATGATCTAATCCGGGATGTGACGTTAGGCGGCCGATTTTTTGGAGTTCGCTTGGCGGAAGGTTGGTGAGGCAGTAGGGCTTGTGTCCGGTAGTGTCGTACCAAAAATAGATTTTTTCAGACTTTGGCTCGTACAGCTTGATGCGAGCGGACTTCCTTTCACCGTCATAAGTGGCGGACACAAGATATGAGGGAGACAACTCACGGGGAGCCTCAAGATGAATCATACGATGTTGAGGAATGCCTTCTCGAGAAAGGCTGTGCGTGGAGAGTAACGAGGATCTGGTTTGCTCCCCTTTCACGGTCTCCGCGGTTGCAAAGAAATCATCCAGATGCCTCTTTACCATTTTTTATGTCCCATTAACTATACGCTCTACACGGTTAAAAATGTCTCTAATCGGCAATGTGATTGTTAAGCTTTTATAAACAGCCTGTTCATTCATAACGTGAGGTTAAATTGTTACGGGATGCTTGGACCCTTGCCATAGAAACGCTGAGCTGGATGGAACTGAAAAGGCTGGGTGAGCGCCTCGCCTTGGCAAAAGCAGCGAAGCAGTTGGGAATAAAGGATCCTGCGGCCATTGGATTGGCGCACAAACTGGTGTGCGAGACGGTTCGGAGACAAAACTTCATCGACTTTCTCATAAACTCGGCGTTGGCGCCTCGGTCACTCCGCGATTTTAGGCTGGGTCCACAATCCTTTCTCCGCCTGTATACTTACGAAACGAAGATGGTGAACGGAGACTTTGAGAAGGCGGTAAGCATAGCCCGAATGGGTCGTTCCATTTTGGGCTGGCGCGAAGTGCAAGAAATTGAGGAAACGCTCGGCGAGATATTGAGCACACAGCCTGACCTTGTTTTAAAGGGGCTAAGCGACGAAGAACGAGTAGGGCTGTTAACCTATCACCCCGCATGGTTTGTGAAATACTGCTTCCAACTGCTTGGGAGAAGGGAGGCATTAAGGTTCTTAGAGCACGCTACAGAGATCCCGCTCACCTACATAAGAATGAATACCTTGAAAGCGCCGGAAGAAACCTCCCTAAAAAGGATGGAAACTGAAGGGATCACCCTTGAAAAGGTGCCACAACTCCAGCACGCATATAAAGTGATCGAAAGCCAAAAAGCTCTTACAAGAACACATAGCTTTCGTGATGGACTTTTCTACATCCAAGACAAAGCCAGCTGCCTCGCCTCAGAGGTTGCGGATCCCCAAGCCGGCATGACGGTGATGGACCTTTGCGCCGCACCGGGAGCCAAAACCACCTACCTAGCTCAGCTAATGGAAAATAAGGGTATCATCTATTCCGTTGACTACTCGAGGCGAAGGATGAGGATTTGGAAACAGGAAATTAAACGCATGGGTGTCCGCATAGCCACTCCGGTGATTGCAGACGCGCGCAAGCCTCTACCCGTGGGGTCCTCTGCAGATTTGGTGATCTTGGACCCGCCTTGCACGAGCACTGGAGCCTTCAGCAAGATGCCCTCCGCCAAGTGGAGACTCACGAAGAGATCCATACTACGCATGGCGAGGTTTCAATGGGAAATGCTGAACCAATGCGCGAGGCACGTGAAAGAGGGAGGCTTCCTAGTTTACTCTACGTGCAGCGTCACCGTGGAAGAAAATGAGATGCTGATCGAAAAATTCCTAAAGTGGCGCCCAGAGTTTAGGCTCGTGGATGCTATGCCGAGAATTGGTTTGCCGGGAATGCGCGGACAAAACCAGTGCCAAAGACTTTACCCACACCTCCATGAGTGCAATGGATTTTTTATCGCGAAGCTCATAAGGAAAAGCCTTGACTAGCGAAAATATGGCGACGGCAACGAACAGGTTTAGATTTGGAAAATCTGTAAGCTTGAGGAAAAACTTACGATTATCTGCCAGAATGCTTCTCGATGCCCTTTGAAGACAGGTCTGTGATGAATGTGAGGACAGAGCATCCATCGAATTGAGAAAGAAAAACCTTAACCAGACATGCAAATAGTTAATAACGTATGTGGCGGTACGCCAAGGAAAGCGTTAGGCGCAAGGTCTTAGCTCGAGAGTTGTCTGACGAGCTTATAGAAGCGACGTTAGTTGAGCCTGATTCTATCGTGGCAGGCAGAGGTAAAAGGTTGATAGCCCAAAAGCTTTTACCGAAAACAGAATTAGGGAAATTGCTTATAAGAGTGATTTATGAAGAGATTCAAGGCGAGAAAGTTGTCGTTACGGCTTACTGGGCTAGGCCAGAAAGGTACCGAAGGGGGTAATTACGTTGAAAGTTGAATATGATAAGGACTTAGATATACTTTATATACGTTTTAGGGATGGAAAATACGCTTTTAGTGAAGAAATGAATGACAATACGATCGTAGATTTCGGTCAAAACGGTGAAATACTCGCCATCGAGCTTTTAGATGTTTCAAGAATTCTGGGTCACGATCTTCTAAAGAAAACTCTAATGGCAGAGGAAGCTGCTTTTACATAAAACCCTAATCATTTTGCGCAAGCGCTTAAATTAGCCTTTTCGTGCCCTTTCTATGTGACATAGCGCCTCAAATATCGTTTTTGCGGCTTGGATGGCGGTCATGCCTTGATCGTAGTGAGGCGTCACCTCGACCAGATCGAAGGCGACGATCCGATGGTCGCATAACCCGCATAGGATGTCTAGGAACACATGCATGCTTAGGCCGTCGGGTTCCGGGTTTTGAACCGCAGGCGCATAGGCAGGGTCGAGGACATCCATGTCGACCGTTAGATAGATTTTTTCGTAGTCGGCAAGGAGCTTCACCGCGTTCTCTATTGTTTTCTCGATGCCGTCCTTCCTGATTTGTCGAGTGGTCAAAAACGGGATGCCAAACTTTTTTGCGTAGTCGAGCTCTTCCCTGCACACGGCGCGGGTGCCTACTTCTAGCACCTTCTTGGGGTGAATCTGCTCGTGTATTCTTCGCATAAACGTGGTGTGAGACACGCTTTGTCCCATGTACTCGTTGCGCAGGTCTAAATGAGCATCGAAACTCACCACAACAGCGTTTCCGCCGATGCCCCGCATCGCACCCAAGGTGACGGTGTGTTCCCCTCCCATTAATATTGGTAGTTTCCCTGCCTTCAAGAGGTCTCTTGTGACGAGCTCTATGCGTTTGAGGGTTTCCTTCACTTCCCCGACGACGTGGAGATCACCTAAGTCGTGGAGTTTCAAGTCCTCTAGGTCGATGCCCGCTCTGAAGCTGTAGGTTTCGATGTTGAGGGAGGCTTCTCGGATGGCGAGGGGCGCAAATCTCGCTCCTGAACGGAAGGTGCTGGTGGCGTCAAAGGGTATCCCCAGAGTCACGTATTCGGCTTCTTCAAACGTTTTCTGGAGACCACTGAAAACGGTGGATGGAGAGACGAAAAGCTCATGGTGGCTCATGGTTACTCTTCCCTTCTTCTTAGACTTTTATGCAAGCTATTGCCTCTAAATGTTTTCGCTCGCTGCGAAATTCATTTATGATAGAGCATAGCAATTGGCTAAAGGGGCGTGAGGAATGTCGTTGAAATCGAAGCTTAAGGTCGAGAAACTGGGAGTAGTGACATTCTCCCTTTTCTACGCGGTTGCAGGAGCAGCGCAAGCTCTCATCTTAGTGCTCTCCAACTTCACTCTCGTGCACATTGGATTTTTGGCAGTTTTAAGCTTGGTAACCGCCTACGGCTTAATGAGAATGAGGAGATGGTCAGTTTTCCTGACGGCTATTCTCTTCTTTTTAGGGACAACCTTCGGCGCAACCACCCTCTACTCCTCCGTCATGCGACAAACCTTCTATTCAAGTTTAGAGGTGCTGTTATTTCACGTCACAATAATTGCATACGTGATCATGACAACCGTTGCCTTCATATACGTGAGGGCAAATAGGGAAGGCTTTCGATGATCGATACGTCCTCTCGATACGATACCTTTCCATAGTTTCATGCAACCGGATTTCATTGATGTCAACAGCCGCCGTGACCTTAACTGCACTGTTCCTACGCTCACTTTCACCACTATCATTCCATCGAGACCGTGGCATACAACGGTTTGAACAGATGCACGGTTACCTCGTCTCCTATGCTAATAAACTGTTGGCTCTCATGTATCTCCACGAAGCCGTCGGCCTTTGCCAGCGTGGTGATGGCTCCCGACAACCCCAGAGGGACCGACGAGGCCAGTAATCTTCCTGACTTGTCCCGGGTCAGTTTCACCATGACGAAAGTTCGACGCCCACGTGCTGCAAACATCTTCTCAATTGCGGTGGCCTTCACCTTGTAGGGCGCTTCCTCTGGTTTTCCGGCCATGCTACGGATTAGGGGACGAACAAATTGATAAAACATGAGTAGGGAGGATGTGGGGTGGCCGGGGAGGGAGAAAACCGGTTTTCCGTCAATCACTGCAATGGTGGTGGGTTTTCCGGGCTTTGAGGCTAGTCCGCAAACAATAACACCGGGCTTGCCCAATTGGTTCAACGCTTGGGGGATCACATCGCTGGGACCCACCGAAACTCCTCCCGAGGTGACAACCAAGTCCGCAGAGTTCAGTGCTTCTTTAAGCACTGCTTTGAGCCGGTCTACATTGTCTGGAACGATTCCAAAGTTGACTGGTTTCCCGCCACACTCCGAAACCGCTGCGCTCAGGGTGTACGCGTTGATGTCGTAGATTTTTCCGGGTGGCAAGGGCTTTCCAGGCTCAGCGATTTCCGCTCCCGTGGAAATAACAGCGACCCTTGGTTGTTGATACACGTCAACTCTTGTCCAGCCCAGCGCCGCCAGAACTCCTATCTCGCGAGAAGACAATGTCTGACCCCTCTTAAGGATGTTTTCACCCTTACGGATGTCAGAACCTGCCTTCATCACGTTCTCTCCCATCGCGACCGGGCGATAGATAAGGATGTTGTCACCCTTCTGAACAGTGTACTCTAGCATCACCACCGCGTCGGCGCCCTGCGGCACTGGTGCACCCGTAGCTATTTCAGCGGTGGTGCCATTTTTCACCACGATGATGGTCGTTTCACCTACGCTTACGCAACCACAAAGCTTCAGAGTGACAGGTCGATCTTCGTCGGCGCCAAACGTGTTTATGGCTCTCACGGCGTAGCCATCCACAGTCGCTCGATGGAAGGGCGGAACGTCTATAAACGCCACCACGTCCTCAGCTAGAACGCGGTTGTGGGCCTCGGAAACGGAAACCTGCTCCATACCCACGGGTTTTGAGGAGAAGCTTTCTTCGAGGATTTGTTTGGCTTCCTCGATGGAAAGCAGTTTTCTAAACAAGCTACGCTCCCTCCACCCTGTCAAAAAGATGCACGGTAACCGGTTCGCCTTCCGCGAGGCCCTCACGGTCTTCGGGGATGATGACGTAACCGTTTGCCTTAGTCATGGTTGTGAGAACACTCGCCCCCTTTATTCGAACGGGTTCGGCGAAAAACTCGCCCTCCCTTTCAAAGGCGTGAACCCTCAAGAAGACCCGCCGACCTAAAACCGACGGAACCCTTCGGGTTAACCTCGCCTTAAGCAAGGGTCTAGGCTCGCTTTCGATTCCTAACAACTTTAGAATGAGCGGTCGGGCGAACACCTCAAAGCCAATCATAGCTGCCACCGGGTTTCCAGACAAGGCTATGATAGGCTTGCCGTGAAGAATCGCCAGAACTGTGGGCATGGCTGGACGCATGGCTATCCCGTGCACAATCACTCCAGGTGCTGCAATTTGGTTAATGGCTGCAGGAACGAGATCAGCGTAACCTACGCTTGTTCCTCCAGTGGTGAGGACCACATCCGCCTTAGCGATTCCTTCCTGAATCTTGGCTTTAATATCGTTTAGGTCATCCCTTGCTATGCCGAGATCCAGAGGATCTGCGCCCAGCTCCACACATAGACCAGAAAGGATCAGCCGATTCACGTCCACAACTTGGGCTGGTTTTGGCTTAAAACCTAGCTCCACGAGCTCGCTCCCAGTGGATAAAATGGCAACCATCGGCTTTTCTACCACGCTTACGTGCGTTCTTCCCAAGGCAGCTAACAAGCCAAGGTGGTGAGGCCTCAGTCGTGTTCCCTCCTTCACCGCGACCTCGCCTCGTTTGACATCTTCTCCCCTCATGGAAACGTTGTGGCTTGGAGTGACAGGGCTCCACACCTGGATTCCGCCTCGAACCCTCTTTGTGTGCTCCAGCATCACCACAGCGTCGGCGCCGCGAGGAAGCGGGCTTCCAGTCCATATCTGCCTCGCCTCCCCTTCAGCGATTCGGTCTTCCTGGGTTAGCTTGAGAACCCTTGGGCTAACCTGGGAGGCTTCAAAGGTGTCCTTTGCCCTCAGGGCGTAGCCGTCTACAGCGGATCGATCAAAGGGGGGGAGGTCGCTCTCAGCCACCGCATCTTCGGCCAAAACTCGGCCCAGCGCCCCGTGAAGAGGAACCCGAACCGACGCCAACCTCTTCAATCTAAGCTCCTTCAGGAAGATGGAGAGGGCCTCATCGACGCCCGTAAGCCTCTCAAACCCCCTAAGCCGAGCCAAGTCTCACACCACCAACCCCAAGACACTATGCGCACAAAAACTTATCGCCAACCCCGAGACGGTTTTCCACAATTGAAAAATCGACAGGCTAGCCTATTTCCTCTGAGTATAGGGTTAATGAATTTTCTCATCAACCGCCTCGTTCGTGTGTCAAACGAGGACTAAGGTTTTCCTTTCCCCTCTAACTCTCTCAACACCATGTCTCGCATTTTCCGAGCGTCTATGTCAAGGATCGGGCTTTCGCTAATGACCACAGGCCTTAAACCTAGCTCCGCTATGAGGGATGCCAAGGGCTGAAAATCGGGCCCGTACTCCACCTCGTCCATGGTGTGATGACGTCTCTCCCCCTTTTCCGTAAACTCCACTCGTGTGTAGTGGCAGTGTAGATTTTTTATCGCGTCAGCTCCCAGCCGCTTCTCCGCTTCATCTATGACTTTACGAAAGTTGTCCGTTGTCTTTAATCTGCCTCGTTCTCTGGCGTGAATGTGGGCCCAGTCTATGATTGGTTCCGTTGACTTCACTCTCTCACATAACGTCAGTATCTCATCGAGGCTCCCCAGTTGTGAAGGCTTCCCCGTTGTTTCAGGTCCGAGATGAACTTCGCCTAGTCCCAGCGACCTCGTGGACTCGACAACTTCGCCCATTGCTTCTGTACACAGCTTAAGAGCCTCCTGAGCGGTTCTCTTGCCATAAAAACCAGGGTGAAAAACCACCACGTGGGCATCCATCCATTTTGCGACTGTTGCACAAGCAATTAAACGATGTTTGCTCGCCTCTATGGTTTCTCTTTCCCCACAAAAGTTGATGAAATAGGACCCGTGAACCGTCAACCACACATCATGTTTCTTGGCGTTCGCTCCAAGGGCTTCTGCGTCCGCCCTTTTCATCTGAGGCTTGGCTCCCCATCGAACCGCTTGATACTCAAAGGCGTCGAGGCCCTCATCTCGAAGATATCTAGGAAATTCAACGACTGGACGCTTCAGATCCTTAAACGCTGGAGGAACCCCAGCCGGACCAAACCTTGGACGGTCAGCCACTCCGTCACCTCCGATTCTCATCACGTACAGCAAATAACTCATTAGTTAAGAAATGGTTTTTCATGTTTTGCGGCGGTATAGGCGAGAGGTATACTGGCCATATGCAAGCGCCGCGATGACGGAGAACCACGCCGCAGCATTTTGGCAAAGGGCATACTTCCAAACAAGATCAAGTTTGGCTAGTGGCCCTACTATGGGGGCTCCAAAGCCCTCGAGAGAACTTCTGAAACCCGGTGCCACAGCAACCAGTGCGCCGTTGACGGTTGAAGCCAGCCACCCTATCGGAGACAGGACTTGTCCTATCTCTTGGGCTTGCCTCATCGTTTCTAACACAAACCCTTGAAAGGAAGGATTTTCCGCGTAGAGCCTAACAACCATGTCATGAATCAGCCTCGGATACACCAAGGCATAAAGCATAAAAATGGACGCTAGAAAAACCGTGAGAACGGTTCCGGTGCTTTTGATGGCGGTCCTCGCGAAAAACAGTCGCTGCATTACATTTGAAACGCTGCGGATTCGGAGAAGAGCGGTGCTTGCTCGACGATACAAACCTTTGAGAGCTCGGCTCACCCTTCGGAATCTCCTACCTATTCCCCTAGAAAACCTTCTAATTGGCTTGAAGCCTTTTTCCAGGGCCCTCGGGTATCGCCTCTCTCGAGTCGTTAACGGCTTCTTGACGGGCTCTATTCTACGGGGCACCATAGCTATGTATTTTGTGAGATGCATCCAGCTTGCGACAAGAACCACAACCACACCGAGGGGTATGACGTGAAACAGGGGGCTAACGGTTATGGTGAAAGATAAATTAGTTAAGGGAACCTGAAAGGTTTCCGTAAATAGAGACTTGTCCACTAATCCAAAGGATGAGAAAAAAAGAACCAAAACATACTCAATAACGATGGCCAGCGCCGAAAATAACACCATCGCCGTGAACCCCTTCGGCGCCGTCCACCTAAAGAATAAGGGTTTCCAACGTTTCTCAGAGGACACGCAACCCACCAAGTTCCTTTTCCATCAATCGTCTTTTAGGCATCTTACTATTAACCAGACTTAAGATATCAACTTTCCCGTTAACCTTTAATATTATTAAATATTTTGTCGGTTTTCCTCTTCTCTACCAAAATCCTCGTTTCACTCTGTTTCAAGGAACTAACATCATTGCCAGCCCAGAGGCTATGGGCACCGTAATGTTGTCGCTGATTGGTAGGGGAAGGCATTCCACCAGCATCCCTACGGCGGCGCCCACCAACGCTTGTATGGGGTTCACGAAGGGCAGGGCGCCCATGAAGGCGAATAGGAATCCAAAAATCGAGCCTTCCACCCTTTTACCTTTGTTAATGGGGAGCACGGTTCTTCCCAGCTTTTTCCCAAAGAGGGTGGCGAAGCCATCGCCTAATGTGAGGATCATGGTAGATGCGTAATTGATGGGTACCGGGAAAAGGGTGAGTGAGATCATTATGCCTAGGGCGAAATAGACGGGGGCGGTCGCAAACTCGTGGAGCTCTGGCCTGGTGGCTACCCTCCATGTTATCGTGGAAAGTACGGGAATGTTGATTCCTTCCAGTCTGGCGAGTTCAGATGCGACGTACAGTAGGGTCACAAGGAGTATTAAGAGGGAAACCACGTAACGAGGTAATAGATACATGCAAACCAGCGGCACCAAAAAGCCGCTCAAGTGAATTGCCTCACGGAAAACTTCGCTCCTCGAGAGGGCAGGATAAGAAGTTTTCGACGTCTTCCCGATTATTGGGAGTAGGATTTCGGATAAATCGCCTTCAATAACCAGATCGGATTTAATGCGTACCATGAAATCGGGGCTGTATCCAACCCTTAACGCGCAGAGGGGAAACATTGGCAAGTTGTTTCGGTCGTCAACAACCACAACGCAGTCTCGTGGCGACAGGTTCTCCTTCTCCATAATCTTCTTTAAAACGAGCGCTTTTCCATTAGGCTTGATTACATCACCTTCGATCTCACCCGTTAGATGACCATCCGTTGTCTCTAACTCAAAACCATAGGCATAATCCGCATTCAACCTAGCTGCCAAGTCCTCAACAAAGAGCCTGGGGAGCCCCGAGCTTATGACCGCTGTTCTGTACCCCAACCTGTTCAATTTTTCAAAGACCTCCGCCGTACCCGGTATCAATGGAACCTTTCTAAAGAGCTGAAGGAGGTCATCCACCGTGAGCCCTTGGAAAAGCTTGAAAATCCTTCTAAGGGTGGATTCGAGGGACAGCAATCCAGTCTCGTAGAGGAGACCTGTAACAAGGATTTTTACGAACCTCCAGAAACCCAGTCTTCTCGAGGCTTCAAAGAGGAGATAACGCCTCTTTGGCAACAACACTCCCTCGACATCGAAGACGACCAAGCGGTTAGACCCGCTCAAATCCTCGCTCTCGGCAACCAAGAAGAACGTCCCCATATAATAATGGTGTGTTTTTCGGTTGAATAGTTTTCTGTAAAATACTGTGGCATGACCTAATGACACAAAGCAGTGACATCACTACGAAGGAGAGAAATGTTCGGAAACTAGAACAGCGTGTTCTAAAGCTTAGCATAAAATATTCCGCTTGCTAAGCCTATTGCGGTGAAATGAAATGAACCTGAGAGAAATGCGGATGTATGTGGTGGTCCTTGTTGTAGCCGTCGCTTTAGCCAGTGTGGGCGGCTATTTGGTTGCGGCTGCTCAACAACGCAACCCCCGTACTAATGAGCCCTTTGTCGTCATAGGAGAAGAAGGAACGGAACAACCGAAAACCTTGGTGGTTACAGGCTACGGCTGGGCGAGTGCTGAGCCAGATATGGCAGAGGTAAGCCTTGGGGTCTTGACGGAAGCCGCCACGGCAACCGAAGCCGTTCAAGAAAACGCTGAGAAAATGAGTGAAGTCATCAATGCTCTAAAGGACTTGGGGATAACGGAGGACGACATGGAAACCCAGCACTTCAGCGTCTACCCAATGTACTCACAATCCGACCCTTCATGGGTCATTGGATACAGGGTTAGCAACGTGCTCATCGTGGATGTTCATGACCTGAATATGGTTGGTCGAGTCATTGACGCAGCGACCGAGGCTGGAGCTAACCAGGTTCAGGGAGTGACCTTCACCCTTTCAGAGGATAAATCCCAGACAATGAAGTTGGAGGCTTTGCAGAAGGCTGCTGAGGATGCTAAGATAAAGGCGGAGACCATAGCCAGCTCTTTAGGCGTAGAGATTGTCGGTATTCAATACGTTAGTGAAAGCACCGTGTGGTACCAACCCTACAGGGTCGACGTAGAGTACCTGAAAGCTCCAGAAACACCCATCATACCAGGAGATGTCCAAGGAAGCGCTACGATACAAGTGACATACATCATCCAGTGATCCCACTTTTTTTCTATTTTCATGTTGCATCAAAAGGTATTGAGCCCTTTCCATGTTCGCGCAAGGTTTTCTAGAATCCCCAGCTACCATTCTTAAATTTTAGGTTACATCTTCGAAGGTTAAGAACGAAAATGAACTCCTCACCCTTCAGTCAAGGGTTACGCGTATTTTCTGTAAGGACTCGGGTAAGCCCCTCCATACGGGGCAGGGAGCGGAAATTCATGTCCACATTTCGGGCACTTCGCCCTGTCGCATTGAACGAGAGATGGGCATCCTGAGCATGCGAAGGTTCTGCCGTAGGAGATGTCGAAGGTGAAGCCGCATTTGGGACAATGAATTATCCGCTTCGTCTGGGGCATGTAGACCACTTTACTTTTGACCTTTAGAAAAACCTTTTTTGTGCTATAAATACGTTATGTGTGGACACGTGAGCATCGAAGCTTCGCTGCTTTCCGTATGGCCTCTAAATTCAGCTTAACTTTAACAACCCTTTTGCGGGCTTTGATCGCTATTTCCGGATCCTTCAAACCATGGCCGGTAGCTACGCAAACAACAGTTTCATCGCGATCAATTTCGCCTTTTTCGATGAGTTTTCTCAGTCCAGCTATGCTCGCTGCGCTTGCCGGCTCCACAAAGATTCCCTCCCTTCTAGCCAACAGCTTTTGGGCGGAAATGATTTCGCTATCTGTCATTGCCTCTGCTGTTCCCTTTGATTCACGAATCGCCCTTAAGGCCTTTTTCCAGCTTACAGGGTTTCCGATTCTTATCGCGGTCGCTATTGTCTCTGTCTCCTTCACCGGCTTGATTGATTCACTGCCTGCTACTATGGCTTCGGTTATCGGGCTTGCCCCGGATGCTTGTATCCCCGTCATCTTCGGCAAGTTTTCTATTATCCCGAAGCGTTGGAGTTCCTTAAAGCCTTTCCAGTAGGCAGAAATGTTCCCAGCGTTTCCAACGGGTAATATAACTCTATCTGGCGGCCTCCACCCCAGCTGGTCACAAACTTCGAAGGCTGCGGTTTTCTGTCCCTCAATTCGGAACGGATTTATTGAGTTAAGCAGATATAAACCGAAGCACTCGCTTGCTTCCACAATTAACTCAAGGGCGGCATCGAAGTTGCCTTCAACGGCCATAATTTCGGCGCCATATATAATGGCTTGCGCGAGTTTTCCTAATGCTATTTTTCCCGATGGGATCAGCACGATGCATCGTAGGCCAGCTTTAGCTGCATAGGCTGCCAGGGAAGCAGAGGTATTGCCTGTCGAGGCACACGCCACCGTTTTCATATTTAATTCCAATGCTTTAGTTACACCCACGGTCATTCCACGGTCCTTGAAGGAGCCTGTTGGGTTTTCTCCCTCATTTTTTACGTAAAAATTCTTCAGCTTGAACTTCTTCGCTAAGTTATCGCATTTGTACAGGTTTGTTCCCCCCTCTTTTAGGGTTACGGTCTTAGACTCGTCGAAGACGGGAAGGAACTCCTTGTATTTCCAAACGGATATGGATCGACGTTTCCAGTAGCCGTCTTCAATTTTCTTGGCAAGTTCTCGAATGTCGGGTTCCACTTCTAATAAGTCGTTGCATTTCTTGCACGTGTAAATAATTTCTTGGATGGAGTATTTTGACCCGCAATTTATGCACTTAAAGTAGAAACTCACAACTGTTCCCTTCTTGCGATTCTTGCACCTGGTCCAGGCTTGGCGCATATGATCTGGCTATCCATTCCCTGCTTCTCAAAGGCATTTCTCATGGCTTTTGCTACATCATCAGTCTTTTTCCTTTGTGCATTAACCAGCGCTAAGATGGAGGGACCTGCGCCACTTATCGTAACCCCTGCAGCCCCAGCTTCTATGGCACTTTTCTTTACTTCAGCCAGGCCGGGAATCAGATGGGCTCTAGCGGGCTCAATGATGGAATCCGTCATGCTCTCGCCCATCAAATCTACATCGTTCAGCGCTATGCCAACTATGAATGCTGCTGCGTGGCCAACATTGCGAGCAAGGTCTGAAAGCTTGACTCGTTTTGGCAAAACTGACCGCGCTAAGCTGGTGCTTACGACCACATCGGGCATGGCTATGACAAACTCCACGTTATTAGGCGAGGGCAACTGGATAACTTCCAAGGGATCGTAAGACTTAACGACAGTGAAAAAACCCAAAAGAGCGGATGAAACGTTATCGGCATGAGGTACTCCCGCGGAAGCTGTTTCTCCTTGCGCAGCAAATTTGATCAACTCTCTTCTCGAAAGGTTTAGGTTTAGAGCTTCATTGATTGCCAAGGCTGCCGCGGCGGCGCTGGCTGCGCTGCTTCCCAGACCGCTTCCAGGTCTTATTCCCTTCTTGATTTTCATGGTGAGCCCACATTCTTTTTTCGATAAATCTAAAAGGGTTTTGGCGACGATTCCTGCAGTGTTTTTATCAGGTTCGACTGGAACTAACTCGGCCCCAACTCCTTCAACGCTTATTTGAACATTATTTCCCTCCACTACTTCAACGTGAACGGAATCAAAAAGCGCGTCTAGGGCTACGCTGAAAACGTCGAACCCTGCTCCAAGGTTCGCTGAAGTGGCGGGAGCGATGGCTTCAACACTTAAAATCTTCGTTATATGTACCCCCTCGCCCTTAATAGTTCGGCGTTGAGGATGGCGCAGCCCGCGGCACCCCTAATGGTATTGTGCCCCAAAACAATGTATTTTATTCCACCCAGGGCAAGGTCCCTCCTTATTCTTCCGACAACAACGACCATCCCCCTACCTGCCATTCGGTCCAGATGAGGTTGAGGTCTATCTTCCTCATTCCTAACAATAATGGGCCTTTCCGGCGCAGTTGGCAGCCCCAGCCTCTGGGGTTCCCCCCTGAACTTGTCCATGGCTTCTTTGACCTCTAGTGGATCGGTCTCCTTCTTTGTTTCCACAAAGACAGCCTCCGTGTGCCCGTCTAATGTGCAAACTCTATGACAACTCGCTGAAACTTTGATAGGGGCCGGCTCTTCGATGGAGCCAAATATTTTTAGGGTTTCCGACTGAACCTTTTCCTCCTCCTTTTGGATGAAAGGGATGACATTGTCGACTATGTCAAGGGAGGGCACACCAGGATATCCCGCTCCGGATAAAGCTTGCATCGAAGAAACTAATACTCGACCGAGTCCGAACTTGTCAAGAACTGGTTTTAGTGAGAGGGTTAGGATGGTTGTGGTGCAGTTTGGGTTGGTAACAATCGCTCCATCCCATTTTCTCTTGCGGCGTTGTTTGTCGATTAGGTGAACGTGTTCCGCGTTCACTTCGGGGTTTAGGAGGGGAACATCTAAATCCATTCGATGAGAGCTTGCGTTGCTGACAACCATGTAACCAGCCTTCGCAAAATCTTCCTCAACCTTGCCTGCAACCTCGGTTGGCAATGCGGAAAACACCACATCCACGCCACCCACGCTGTTCGGATCGGTGGGTTGCACCTCTAGGTCAGAAAGAGACTCAGGCATATCCTCACCAAGCAACCATCTCGTGGCTTCAGAGTATTTTTTTCCAACGGATTTTTCCGATGCCGTGATAACACGAATCTCAAACCATGGGTTTTCGGCGAGAAGTTGCAGGAACCTCTGGCCGACCATTCCAGTTGCCCCTAAAACAGCTGCTTTCACTACGATTTCACCTCCAGCGTTTTTTCAAAGAGGTTAAGGACCGAGTCTTTCACGCTCCAGTCAACAAAAACCAAGAACCCCAATGTGATCGGGAAAAATCCGGCAAAATCGATACCCTTTACCCGTAATGACTCCAACAATTTACTTGCGATGCTGTGTTCCTCTTCAAGCCGTAAACCTTCGACTTTAATGGGCGCCAAATCCTTTCTTACAGCCATTGCTGATTCTTGTTTGCGGCTGAGCAGGATGCTGTGAAGGGACTGTAGAGGGCTGTTAGACTCGGTTTGCGAGAGATACCACGTGAGCGAGTCATTGTTTGCTGAGATTCCGAATATAAAAATTTGATGATTTATTAGTTCTCGCGCGATTTCAAGTATAATACTTGGGTCTTCTGATATGGCTTTTCCCACCATCGTAACCCTCATAGCCTTGGATCGATTGGCTAAGGTGACCGACACCTTCGGGAAAGAACCTACTATAACCGTTCCTTCGGCGTCTAAGCAATCGCGCGAGTAGCTTACAACCCTAGCGTTGATGGATTCATCTTTATATTGCAAAGCCTTTTTGTGGATGAACCTCGCGCTTAAATCAGCCAGTTCAGCTAGCTGTTTCGCCTTAATCACTTGTAGTTTTCTAGGGTTATTCACCAGTTTTGGATCGGCGGACATTATTCCTTCCACATCTGTGACCAAAATCACCTCGTCAGCGTCTAACGCCTTTGCCAGGATAAAGGCGGTTGTGTCGCTTCCCCCTCGCCCGATCGTCGTAACATGCCCATCAAGGGTTTTCCCAATGAAACCCGCTATGACTGGAACCATGCCTTGTTCCAGTAGGGGAAGGACATGCTTCTTGATTCTTCGACTGCACTCTGTTAAGAGGGGCTCGGCGTTAATGAAGTGGTCGTTAGTTATTATGGGCCAGTCCTCTTCTACGGGGTCAAAGTAGCGCGACTTGATTCCTCGGGCGTTTAGGGCAGCCGAAAGAATTCTCACACTTATGCGTTCGCCCATTGACAGTATTTCGTCGATTTCTCCGGGTTTTATTTTTCCCTCCGTCGCTTGGTTTGTGATGTTGATGAGAGTGTCCGTGGTGTTTCCTAAGGCTGACGCGATAACCGCTACTTGAACTCCCTCTTCAACTTCGCGGGCAATGGCTCTAGCTGTTTGATGTATGCGCTCACCATCAGCGAGGCTTTTCCCTCCGAATTTGGCGACGACACGCCGAATCTTTTTGTTTCGATACATTTTCTTTTCTCCTATATTTTGAAAAAAGGAGAACCAGAACAGCAGCGGAAAGAAAAACGAAAACGAGACGCATCAAAACGAGGCTTAGCTGCTATCTGGTCTCCTAACCAGATGTGGTTCCCATAGTAGTGGTAGTCGTTATAAGCCCTTTGGTCTGCACAGCTAAACCACTTGAGCAATTAGGTGTCACGTTCCAAATATAAATTTTACTGTTTTGAAATCTTGCCTAGGGTCCAGCCAAGCGCCAGATGTTACCCACGAGCACGGTTCGTCGCGTCACAAACCTGTTGCGAGTGCACTTTTGGCTGTTCCTTGTGTTAAGGATTAGCTTCAAAATACATTCTCTTTAATTTATATAGTGTGAATCTTTACGATGTTATCAAAAGCTTTTTTTAAAAAGAAAGCCGATAGACTATTGTGCATTTGAATACAACGTAATCATAAAGGGCTTACAGCGTGTCCAGCCGGTGAAGGAATGTCGAAGGCTTCAAAGGCTCGGCGGAGCGAGGTTTACAAAAACCACCGCGCCCAGTTGCTTCTCAGCAAGTTCGTCAGCGGGGAGCTTAGTAGGTTAGATCCAGCTTATGACCCCAGGTACGGATATAGGTACCCTGTCGTTGAAAAGATCGTGGGTGAACCAGCGAGCGCCGACGAGTTTTTGAAGCACCTTTTTGAGGCTGGGGTTCTGGAGAGAGAGATCTATGACAAGATTGTTTACTGTCCATCCTGCAGTTCCGCCAACATCTCCATCCACTACTGCTGCCCCTACTGCGAGTCCTTTAACGTTAAGAAAAGTTCCTTAATCGAGCATATTCCATGCGGATACATCGACACTGAAGACCGTTTCCTGGCTGAAGATAAGCTTGTGTGCCCGAAATGCGGTAAAGAATTAATTAAGCCTGACGTGGATCATAGAAAAGCGGGCGTGTGGTGCGCGTGCAACGATTGCGGCAAGAGCTTTGACATTCCAGTTCCCTCCCATTTCTGTCGCGACTGTCATCAAAGCTTCACTTGTGAGGACGCCCTATACAAGGACGTGTACTCCTACAGTGTAAACGAGGACGTGATGCGGGAAGCGGCGTTAGGCTTGGTCCTCATCGCCCCAATTAGGGAGTTTTTGCAGGAGCGCGGTTTCGAGGTGGAAAGCCCCGGCTTTCTAAAGGGGAAGTCTGGCGCGAGTCACATGTTTGACGTAACAGCCTCCCCTAGAGGAACAGTTGGCGACGTAATCGTCATTGACCTCGCCACCTCAACCGACGACGTTGCTTCCGAGCAGTCCGTGATCGCCATGTTTGCCAAGGTTTACGATGTCGCCCCGAAAAGGGCTTGCCTGATCGCCATACCCAAAATGAGTGAAAATGGAAGGAGGCTAGCAGCCCTCTACAAGATCGAGTTAATTGAAGCAAAGGATCAAAACGAAGCCATAAAAGCCCTAGAAGCTTGCATAAAAGAATAGCCTAGACTCCTGAGTAAACCGCAGCATTTCCTCGCTCAGTTATTACCTTAACCGTATACTGCCCATCGGGTAAGAGAATGTCGGTGCTAAGATATGACAGAGTTTCTCCTGGATTTATGAAAAGGTTTATGTCGTAGTGCTGATGGCTCGTTGAGTTAATGACCCATAAGGAAACCAGATGTGTAGTCATGGCTCCCTCATTCTTGAAGACAAATAGCATTCCGTCGAACAATGCCCTAGCGCCCAAAAAGTCGATGTTAATGGTCGTTTGGTTGTTGTCAGGTTCTTCGTCATGAAACTTTATGTACATGGTGCCGTCGTCCTTCACGTAACTGCGCCACTGGTCTGTCAGGCTCACGGCGTAGTAGTCCCATCCGGTTGTGGGCATGTGTCCTGCGGTGGAGTTGAAGCCGCTGTCGCTGTATGTCGCATCTGTCCAATTGTAAGCCTTCAAATACCAGTTCTCGACCGTGTCATTAGCCATGTATCTCAATTGTATTTCAACTGTTTCGATGTATGCAAGAGGATATGTAGACAAATCTATGGTAAAGGTTCCGTTTGAGTCAAGTCGA
>Ga0315314_1000661_pt1 | contig 35641 bp, 30 predicted proteins | sample TDP9_MG_FD_203631 | JGI IMG/M metagenome (GOLD analysis project Ga0315314, IMG submission 203631) | Freshwater sediment microbial communities from Lake Towuti, South Sulawesi, Indonesia - TDP9 | ecosystem: Environmental > Aquatic > Freshwater > Lake > Sediment | place: Indonesia: South Sulawesi... | reverse complement strand
GCGAACGTATCTGGACGGCGTTGTCCACCTGCAAAAAGCAAAAACGGAATGTCTTTAAGTTTATCCATCATACAGTGGTTGCTCACTGGACTAATACCTGTTATCCTGAATTACTGTGAACGGTTACTAATATTTATATGAAAAATGGGCTGAGGTTTTTTAGTTTGCGGGAAATAAGGTGCCTCTTTGTCTTACGCAAGTTTTTTCCTCAGCCTTTTTTGTTCAGCAAACTACGGCTGGATAATAGCGGAAATTTTCTTTCGTCAATTTGGATACGGCGATTTTGAGAAAAAGATGGATTCACGCTTGCGCGGGAACGGCCAGGATAGGTAGGTCTCCACGCCAAGTATAATCACCGCCCCGTCATTCTCAACACGACCAGGACGCCTAAAAGGCCGAGCAGGAGCACTGCGGCCCTTAAAATTCGCATTAGCTGTGTTCTGGGCTCCAAAAGCTTCCATACAAATGCCCAAAGGACTGCGATAAGCGATATTCGTAAAATAAAAGATATAAAGTCTGTAAACATAGTCATATAATAGCCCAGTTTGACATATTAAGTCAAGAGAAAATTGCCTATTTTAACATTTATAAATAAAAAAGGTGGATTCTGCAAGTCGGCAGGCAGATTTTTTAGGGAATATACCACTTTATATTTTTCTTTTGTCAGTTCAGAGACAGGAAAAAACTCGCTCTATCCGCTCGGAAATCTCAAAGTTATGGACTTTAAACAAAATAAAAACTTAGACTCATTCATAAAGCCTATCAACTGATTTTTTACCCCTGCCATATATTCGAATAAACGCAATTTCAATACTGATAGGTGAGTTTTGGGTGCATTTCTGTCAGAATTTTTAGGTACGCAGGGCTTTTTTTTATTGGGCGTATATTTTCATCAGGTAGTCATAAAATTAAAGAATTTTAAAATATATGCCGACTACAATGCCAGTGCGTTTGTGATGTGCCGGTTTTTAACAACTCAATTTAGGAGAGAAAAAGATGCGATTTCTTGAAGAGGCAAAAAGATGGCTGGGTGAGATTACTGAAATTGCTTTATTGTTGATAGCCCTTGGGATTGCGATTGAAATCCTGTTTGGCGATACGGTTCCTTTCTTTGGAGGAATTGTTGCCAATCTTACCGCCCTGCTTAGTACGCTGGGCGAGAACGGGCTCGTTGGTTTGATTGCTCTGGCAATTATCCTCTTCCTGTTTTACAGAAAGAAAGCCTTCTCCCATCCTCAGAATTAGACCAGGTTAAGGCGTTAGGTAAGTGGGGGCCAAGCGGTAGTGCTGTCACTGCGAGGAGTATGAGGTTATACTCTGTGATAGCGATATCGGTTGGCCCCGAATATTTTACAGGGTCGGCATTGACCTTACGCCTATCTTCAAACCGTAGGCTGCCTGCTTTTGTGTCTGCTTGTTCCGTTAAGGTGAATTTCACAACAATCAGCTTTAACACACTCCAGGCTGACACGAGATTTAAAGGCTCTCGCAAAAAAGCTGAAATCGGCCATATCAGTATAGAAAACTCGGATAAAGATTAGACGTTTAGCGTTTTCTTTATCCAACTCCTGATGTTAGCAGCCATTTCCTTTGCCTTAACAGCGGTATTTTTATCATAGTGAGCAGGCCAGTGAACAGGATAGCGGGTATCAATGTAAAATGGGTTGAGGAAACGACAGGCCAGCCGGAGCTCTTCGAGGTTTGGATTGTTTTGTCTGCAAATCTCCAATAGCTCCAGGAGATTATGAACAGGTCTGAATTCCAAGTCATTGGCAACTATAAAGGCTTTAAGATACTTTTCCGCTGCCTGCTGGAAATGAAAGCATATCTGAGGAAAGTAATTTGTGCACTCAATGCCCGCGCAGGCAAAGCCGTAATCTTCTTCTGCCTTGTCTATCCATTCTTTAGCAATTTCAGGCAGCATCGTAAAGCACTTTACCTTCCTTGAGAATAGTTTTTACGAATGGGTCACCCAATCTCAACCTTTGCTCAAGCTCCTGGGGTTTATATACGATAAAATCGGTAGCCAAGCTGTATTTGATAAGTGCATCTAATTGGCGGATTCTGTCAATGCCAAGTTTGGGAACATCGCTTTTTATAATAAAAAGGTCGATGTCCGTTCCTTGATTTATCCGGTCTTTGGCTAATGAACCAAAAAGAATAATCTTTTCCGGCTTATAGAGTTGTACAAGCTGATTTACGATATTTTGTATTTCTTTATCGAATCGGTCTTTCGATATCATTTTTGATATTCTCTTTTTAGCTGCTTTCTCGAAGGTACGAATATCATAGCTGCTTGAAGAGGAACAATCCACGATTTTTTAGAAGTTTCGTTCGACGAATCCGGTGTCGATTTTATTTTTGACGAAAAGGTTGTGGGAGAGGATGTCGAGGCAGGCGGGTATTGTCGTTTTGATAGGCTCGATAACAAACTCCCTCAAAGCCCTTTTCATTGTGGCAATGGCTTCAGTTCGCGTTCTCTGATGGACAATAAGCTTGGCAATCATCGAATCGTATTTTGTTGAGACCGTCCAGCCCTGATGGACGTGCGTATCGATTCTGACGCCGGGACCGCCGGGCGGAATATATCTGGTAATCGTGCCCGGCGAAGGAGCGAAATTATTTTCAGGGTCCTCGGCGTTTATCCGGCATTCAATTGCCACGCCGCTTTGCTTAATATTTCTCTGGCTAAATTTGATAGGTAAACCGGCGGCGATTTTCAACTGCCACTTAATCAAGTCGTGGCCTATAACCATTTCGGTAACGGGGTGTTCGACCTGAATCCGTGTATTTACCTCGATGAAATAGAATTTTTTATCATTGTCTAAAAGAAACTCAACCGTTGCGGCATTGACATATTCAGCCTTTTTAATAATTCTCAAGGCGGCTTCAGCAAGCTGCTCTCTGGTATGTTTGTCCAGGACGGGACAGGGGGATTCTTCAATCATCTTTTGATGTCTTCGCTGAATGGAGCAGTCCCTCTCATAAAAGTGTAATGCGTTGCCGTGCATATCGGCTAACACCTGGACCTCGACGTGCCGGGGTTCGACTATAAACTTTTCCAGATAGATGCTTCCGTCACCGAAAGCAGCTTCGGCTTCGGCACGTGCTGAGCTAAACGCCGAGCGCAGACTGATATCATTATGGACAACTCTCATACCTCGACCGCCGCCGCCGGCGGCAGCTTTGATTATTACCGGATAGCCCATTTTGTTCGCCAGTTTTAGCGCCTCGGACTCATTTTCGATAGCACCGTCGGAGCCGGGCACTACCGACACACCGACCTTGCGTGCCAGCTCGCGTGCCTGGACCTTGTCGCCAAGCAATTGCATTGCCTCAACGGGCGGCCCGATGAATATTATTCCGCACTCCCGACATATCCGGGCAAAGTTTATATTCTCGGCCAGAAAACCATAACCGGGATGAATTGCCTCAACATCCGTAATCTCTGCGGCACTTATAATACGGGGGATATTTAGATAACTTTTGGCACAGTCGGGCGGCCCAATGCAAACGGCCTCATCAGCAAGCTGCAAATATGGAGCATCCTTATCCGCCTCGGAATACACTGCCACTGCTTCGATACCAAGCTCGTGGCAGGCACGAATGATACGAAGGGCTATTTCACCACGATTTGCTATAAGAACCCTTGAGAACATATTTCGATTTATTATTGACTATTTAATATTATTCTTCCCTCCCGGATTTCTGTCTTTCTTCCCAATAATCAGTAGTATTTTCGTCCTCACAAGCCATTAGAGGGGACAATAATCAAATATCAGTCCGGTTTGACCTTGAAAAGCACCTGGCCGAATTCGACAGCCTGGCCATTGGTTACAAGTATTTCAACAATCGTTCCGCTGGTCTCGGCTTTTATTTCATTCATAACCTTCATTGCCTCGATTATGCAAACGACCGTCTGCGGATTAACTGTGGAACCGATTTCCACATAAGGTTCAGAATCGGGGCTTGGTGTCGCATAGAATGTCCCAACAATAGGCGATTTTATCTCCGCCAAATCTGCCGCAACCGGTGCGGCTTGCGAGGTGTAAGTTTGAATCAAAGCCTCAGCACCTCCAACGCGGACGGGTATGGCTCCGGGTTCCGGCCCCATCGCCGGCACAGCGCTTATGGTCGGGCCAAAAGATGGTTGAGGTTGTGAGCGCTTCAGAACAATCTTATCATCACCATGTTTTATCTCAACCTCGAGAAGCTCATTCTCTTTCATTATCTCGATGAGCTCTTTGATTTTCTGCAAGTCGGTATCTTTTTCCGCCATTGCCGCGTCCTTTCCTTGCAACGGGTATCGCTCAATCCTGATAAGTATAACCCGAAGGAGTGTTTTTGCAAACAATTTTTGGTTTATCCGTGAGAAAACAAATCTGTTCAAATATCCGTTAAAAATTCTATTTTAGAGATGTTCAATGAGGTTTATGGACAAATACCTGCGATTTGCAAGAAAACAGTTTCTGAACAGCCAATAATCATTTAATATATCAGCGGCTTATCTTACGCATGGGCCTAATTTTTTAACAATATCGAGCTGTATTCGTCGAATTGGAAAGGAGCTGGTATGAAACAGCTACAATCAGCAAAAACATGGGAGATGTCACGGCGGAACTTCCTGCAAGCGTTGGGCGGCACTGCAGCGGGGATTTCGCTGAGTTCCAAGGAGCTACTTGGCGCTGGGGCTTCTAAAGAAAGCGAGGTCCGGCAAAAAAGTCCTGCTATAGTGCGTGGGGCCTTTTTGTACCCCCCAACCGAGTCTCTAAGGGAGGTCGGTTATTATAGCTGGCCGGGGTCCAGTTTCGATGCCGAAGGACATCAAAAACAATATATGGACAGGATTCAAAAAATCGAAGAAAAGCTGGGAATGCGCATCTCGATGGATAAGCAGCCTCTCGATGAGACGGTGAGTGTTAGCCGTTTTATCGACGAGGTCGAACAGACAAAGCCGGATGGGCTGCTGCTTATACCCTTCAAGAAAAGCCATTGGGAGCACGTTACCCGTATTGTTGAGGAAGTGAGAATTCCTACGGTGGTGCTTGCCACACTTGGCATACTCCTGGTCGAACACATAAATCAGCTCCACGAGAAGTCCGGAGTGTATTTGATAAACTCGCTGGATAATCTCAATGCGGTTGAAGAGGGGATGAAGATGATTCAAACGGTGCACTGGATGAAGGAAAGCCGTATCGTCAACATAGGAGGGTCAGAAACCAAAGAAACCACAGTGCCTCATCTTGGAACACAAGTACGGACCGTGCCGCATACGAAATTTTATGAGGAGTTTAAGCGTACCAAGGTTACGGATGCCGTGCAAAAGCTCGCCCAGGCATATTTGAAAAATGCCGAGAAGGTGCTTCAGCCTACCAAAGATGACATACTTGAGGCTGCAAAAACATATTTCGTCCTCAAACGAATTATTGAGACAGAGCAAGCTGATGCTATGATGATGGACTGTTTGCCGGGACTTAAGAAACCACACAAACATTGTCCGCCCTGTATGGGCTTTATGAGTTTAAGGGACGAAGGTATCGCTGCCGGCTGCCAAGCCGACCTTAATGCAACATTGACCTTGATGTTAGTGCAGCGGCTCTTTGACAAGCCAGGATTCCAGCAGAACGCTTCAATGGAGACGGAGAAAAACCATTATTTCGGTGCCCACTGCACCTGTGCCTCCAAGCTGAGCGGTACAGCCGGTCCTTCCGAGCCTTATATCTTAATGAGCCATGCTGAAGCAGGTTGGGGCTGTGTCCCTCGCGTGCTGTGGCGCGTTGGTCAAGAGGTTACAATGGCCCAATACCTTTCAAACCAAGAGCCTCAGATGTATATTTACAGCGGACAAGTGGTAGGCTGTCCAGAAGTCCCCCGGACGGGCGGCTGCCGTACGAACGTAGAGATGACTATCAACGAGGTGGATGATGTGTGCGATGTCAAAGGTATGCATCAGATTATATTCTATGGTAATTATGCCAAGGAACTGCGAATTTTCTGCCAATTATATGGCATCAAGGTCGTAACTTAAAAGGGCGAATAATACAAACCTGAGTCTATGATTTTGTACCCCGCATCTAAGGAAGTATTTCAAGGGCAACCATTGTAATATCATCAACCTCAGACGGTTCGATTTTTTGATTATGGGCAATTGTGTCAAGTCTGTCTATCATCTCAACAACAGACAAATCTTTGACTTTGCAAAATTCTTCGCCGAAACCGAAGCCGGTTATGTCATCGAACTTGCCTATGAAGGGTTCGGCGCCGTCTGAATACAGCAGCAGCTTATCGCCGGGCTGGAGCTGCACGGTCTGCTGGGTGTATTCGGCCTGTTCAAAAACCCCCAGCAGCGAGCCTCGTATTTCGAGCTGTTCAAGCTGCTGTCCGGGTCTGATAAGGATTGGATAGGGATGCCCGGCACGGGCGTATGTGAGCTGTAGTGTTTTTGTATTTAAGAGGCAATAACAGCAGGTGGCAAATTGATAACCGGAGAGTTTTTGTGCCGCCATCCGCACATTCAGATTTTTTATAACCTCCGCCGGTGGGAATATACGGTAATTACTCTCATACGTCTCTCGCATAAGCAAGGCCTGCTTTAGAAAGATAGTCAGCAGTGCCGCCGGCATACCATGCCCCACGACATCGGCCACATAAAAGCCGATATGCTGCTCGTCGATGCGGACGATATCGTAAATGTCACCCGAGACCCACTCTGCCGGCAAAAAAACTGTGGCCCACTGCACTTCATCAGTATTTGGCAACTGGGTTGGTAGAAAATCCTGCTGTACAAGGCCGGCTAAACGGAGCTGCTCTGCCAGATTATCTGCGAGGTTTTTTGTTATAGAAAGCTGCTCGGCCAGTTTATTCTTGTGAATTCTCAGCACATGCTTTCGCGGAACTAAAGGTTTTGTCGTAATTCCAAAACTTTTTTTACGATATGCAAGATTAGCACTTACTTTGACCCACAGCTCATTTATGGAAACCGACTCAAGGGTGTCTATCATAGAGAAACTGGTCCTTGACGGCGATATGGAAAAACTTCTAATGGGCATCTCGGGGCGCTCCGTGAGCAAAATCGTGCCGATATTTTCCGTCTCAAGAGATTCGATTATTCGGGCCAATTGCTGCTGCTGTGAAACGTCCGAGTCTTTCATATCGATAATAACGGTCCCAATCAAATCGAATCTGTCGCGTACTTTTGAAAACTTTTCTATCGGAAGAGTGCGATAAGACAGCCTCCTCTTCTTTAAAAGCCGCTTTATTTCGGAGGGGATGTGGCTTTTATTCGTCAGATACAGAACATCCGTATAGCTTTTTTCCAGCTCAAAAGCAGTTAGTAATTTTATTTTTTCCATTTCATCCGTTCTTCTTATTGCATTATGAGACCTTGAACAAACATCCGATTGTTCAGTTGCCCAAATTTAGCCAGACGATTAGCCATTAAATACGATTCACTAACAACTGTTTACAAGCCATAAGCTATTTTCGGCTTGTTAAGGGGGGTACTTTGGATTTTTTTGCCTTTTTCTGAGGTTGCAAGACCGATAGAATTCATACGGGCCGCAGAGATAGGAGGGTACAAATTAAAAGCTGTTCCTGTGGGAGAATGAAAGTATGGGAATTACCAAACTATAGTTCAAGAATCCTCGATGTTTGTCCGGCTTAAACCTGCTCTTAACCGGCGAAGATTGCCGAGCCGATGCGAAGGATAGTTGCCCCCTCTTCGACGGCGATATCGTAGTCCGAGCTCATACCCATACTCAGCTCTGTGAACTGCTGTCCGACAATTTTTTCACCGCGCATTTCGATAAACAACTCCCTTGTTCGAGCAAAACAAGATCGAACAACGTCCTTATTATGTGTTAACGGTGCCATTGTCATCAGGCCAACGAGTTTTAAGTTCGGCAAGGTCTCTATCTGCTCAGCCAGATGTGTTGCCGCACCGACCGGCACACCGTATTTTTGCGGTTCGTTAGAAGCGTTGACCTGCAGAAGCACTTTCGGGCATAAGTTTAGTTTTGTCCCTGAGGTGTTTATTTCTTCTGCCAGCCGGAGTGTATCTATTGAATGTATTAGAAAAGCAATAGGTAAGACGTGGCGGACCTTGTTGCGCTGCAGATGACCAATCATATGCCAATTGACCTTTTCCGGCAGGCCCAAATCACCATTACGTTCTTGCACAAATTCAGCTACCTGGGAGGAAACTTTTATCAGTTGCTGAACGCGATTTTCTCCCAGGTTGGTGAAACCCAGACGAATAATTTCTTTTACGGCCTCGATGGTGGCGGATTTGGTTACAACGACAAGTTTTATCTCGTCAGGGTCTCTGCCGGCGCGGGCACAGGCAGAGTTAATAGTGTCTTTTACACGCTCTATTCTCTCTGAAATTTTTGCCATAGCGAAAGAGCCAAGAGTTATAAAATCAAAAATTCAATCTACACAAATCAGGAACGTATTCAAAATATCAATCCTTGAGAGCTTTTGCCAGTATAAAAGCAATCACGGCGAAATTTTGACGGGGTTTTTCATCTGCCGGGCGGATATTTGTTAAACAACAGCTTCAAAAACTTATCGGTCGTAATCGACTCCAATAAGCGTAAGTATGCAGGCCATTTGGCTTTATGATTTCTGCTGAGGTAGAACAAAGTTCCCAAAAAAATAAGAAAAAAAGGAATTTTTAACTTGCATTTTATCACCATAACTTGTATACTAATAATGTGATATGGGGTGGAGATAAACCCCTTGAGGATTTTTGTAGTTCTTGTATATTTCGTTTGACAGGATTTTCTGCAAGCGTTAGTTTTTCGTTTGCTCTTTAAAATATATAAAGCTGTTTCTTTTACAGCTTATAGACCTCGGCGAGGCAGTGTGGTCCACCGGTCTCCCCCCCAGCCGGTCCCACCACCTCGCCTTTTTTATGCTCATAGGCTCATAAAGTCTTTTTACTTGTCTTGGGGCACTAAAATAACTTTCCTAAAGCGATGAACAACAAAAAAGATATAAGGCCAAGTGTGCTGCCATAAATGAAGGTTACACTTGGAGCAATACTTTGCCATAAGAATCCTGCTATAAGACTTGCCGGCAAGGCCATCAAACCTATTGTGGCGTGAAATGTCCCCAATGCCGTAGCTTTCAGTTGTAGCAAGGACAAATCAGCTACAAGTGCTCGCTGGTTTGCGTCAACCGCCGCACACGTTATACCGTAAAGGGCAAACAGAACAACAAAAGCCGGCAGTGAAGTTAAAAAGGCAAAGCCCAGTGAGGTTAAAGAAAAAAGCAAATAGCCGAGGATAATAATCTTCCTCCTGCCGATTTTGTCTGAGAGAGCACCAAGAGGGATAGCAAAGGCAGCGTAGAAAATGTTAAAAAGAATATATAAGAGGATGGGCACTGCGAGCGACAATTTATCCGTAAAGGCTTCTTGTGCCTTGATAATAAAAAACATGTAGCTGAAATTTCCTAATGCAAATGTACCGGAAACCAAGATAAATAACTTAACTTTTTTGGGAAGTTGCTGCAGGCTCACCTTTAGCGTCATTTCTTGCGGTTCTCTTTTACTTTCCTTTACAAAACGCAGTGGAATTAAAGAAACAAATGCGACAATTCCGGCAGAGAATATAATCAGCTTAAAACCAAAGCCGAAGAACCAGAACAAAAGAAAAACAACAATCGAACCTAAAATCGCCCCGGAGGTATCGAGCGCCCTGTGAATTCCAAACCCTTTACCCCGCTCTGTTGCCATAGAGTCCGCAATAATAGCATCCCTTGGCGCGGTTCTTAAACCTTTGCCTACCCTCTCCAGAGAAGCGAGAATCACAGCTTGTCGGCACGTTTTAGACAAGGCCAGAAACAGCTTAAAGAGAGAGGAAATCACGTATCCGGAGGAAACAAATATCTTTCTTTTCCCTATTCTGTCGGACCAATACCCACAGAAAACCTTTAAAATACTTGATATGCTGTCTCTAAATCCCCCGACAGCCCCAACAGCCAGGCCGGCACCGCCCAATGACTTGACGAACATCGGCAGAATCGGCATTATCATTTCACTGCTTAAATCATTCAGAAAGCTGACAACGCCCAATAGAAGTATATTGGCGCTAATTCCTTTCAGATATTTATTTTTCACGGTAGATTTGTCCTTACGGTCAGGTGGGGACTGTCACTTGAGTTTTTCATTCCCCGCGGATTTGGAGCATTACCCTTCTGCTTCGCGGGCCGTCGAATTCACAGAAAAAAATAGCCTGCCAGGTGCCGAGGCTCAGAGATTTGTCCTTTATCAGGATTTGTTCGCTGCAGCCGAGCAGAGAGCTTTTGCAGTGTGCATCGGAATTGCCCTCAGAATGCCTATAGCCTGGGCGATGTTGGGGCACTAACTCCTCCAGAGTTAAAAATATATCGTGTGGTACTGCTGGGTCGGCGTTTTCGTTTATGGTAAGTGCCGCCGTTGTGTGAGGGCAATAGACAATACAATCGCCGTTAGTAATACCTGATTGACTGACAAACGAGCAAACCTGGTTAGTGATGTCAATCATCTGGTTACGACTTTTTGTGCTTAGGCGGAAATCTCCCTGGACGATTTTCATTTTTACCTCTCTACATCTGTTCAACAACTTCAATGCCCAAAAGCTCACTTAAACCGTGCTTGATGGTCTTTGCGGTTAAATCACAAAGCAAAAGTCTGGTGGGCCTTTTGCTAGGCTCGGCCTTCAAGACGGGACAATTTGTATAAAATATGCTGAACTTCTGCGCAAGCTCATAAAGATAGGCGGTCAGGTAATTCGGCCTGTAATCGGCAACGGCTGCCTGTACCGCCTCGCCATAACGGACCAGGTATTTTGCCAAATCCAGCTCAGCCGGCTCGGTCAAATTCAGAACTTGCAGGTCGGCAAGCTCATCTTCAATACTCACTTTTTTATCTTGATCTTGTGCCTTTCTCTCGATGGATTTTATGCGAGCATAAGCGTACTGCATATATGGAGCGGTGTTGCCGTCCATTGCCAGCATCTTATCAAAACTAAAGACATAATCGCTGGTTCGGTTATTGGAGTAATCAGCATATTTGACAGCACCAATCCCAACAGCCTTAGCTATTTTCTCTTTTTTGTCCGGTGAAAGCTCCGGGTTTTTTTCTTCGACTATTGTTTTTGCACGTTCGACCGCCTCATCGAGCAGCTCTTTTAATTTCACGTTCTCGCCGGAGCGTGTTTTTAACGGCGTGCCATCATCACCTAAAATACTGCCGAACATAACGTGTACTAATTCTGTCTTCTGACTTCTGTCTTCTGACTTCTGTCTTACATCCCAGCCTGCCATTCTCGCAACGGCAAACAGCATTTCAAAATGCAGCTTCTGCCGGGCATCGGTAACATAAATTATGGTATTTGCTTTTAGCTCGTTAATACGATATCGCAGCGCCGCCAAATCAGTCGTGGCATAGAGATATGCCCCATCGGATTTTTGAATAATAAACGGCAACGGCTGCCCTTCTTTATTCTTAAACCCCTCCGGAAAAACACACACCGCACCATCAGAATCAACCGCGAGTTGCTTCTGCTCCAGATCAGCAACAACATTCGACAGCATGTCTTTGTAGAAACTCTCGCCTCTAACATCCCCATCAGAGAGTACCACTTTCAGATCACGATATATTTGGGAACACTCGCGTAGGGTAATTTCACGTGCCGCTTGCCAAACGTCTTTCAGTTCTGGATCGTCTTTCTGGAGGCCCCTTATGACTTTGCTTATCTCGGCTGCAATGGATGGATCGTTCTTCTCTAACGAGTCTATTAATCTGTATCCTTCCTCTAAATCGCTTAGGCTTACCTTACCTTCCCGCATCGAAATCAATATATCATGCAATGGTGCTGATTGAGCCATGGCCGTTATAAAGTCTTGACGTACTGCAAGGGTTGATAATAAACCATGAATAACCATGCCCATTGGGATTCCCCAGTCGCCGATGTGATTTTGGCGGATAACGCTGTGGCCGAGGCATTCGAGTACTCGGCAGATACAATCGCCGATGATGGTGCTCCGCAAATGGCCGACGTGCATTTGCTTGGCAATATTCGGGCTTGAAAAATCGACAACAATAGTCTTCGGCACAGCAGTTTTATCTATACCAAGGTCGGCAATGTGTCTGTTGATTTCAAGCAGTCTGTCCGCAATAAACTGCGGCTTTAATCGCAGGTTTATAAAGCCCGGGCTTGCGATTTCCGGCGGGTCGCAGATATCGCTAATGTCTAAATTCTTTATTACCTTTTCAGCAAGTTTGTGGGGATTGGTCTTTAACTCTTTCGCTAACGGCATTACACCGTTGGCCTGATAATCGCCGAACTGAGGGTCGGTGGAGGGTCTTACTATGGCTGCACAGTCATCGCGGCCGGTAGCAGACGCCATCGCTGCGCTAATCCGCTCTTCAAGTATGTCAATAGTCGGCTTCATTCAATAATCAATCTTTCTGCGTCGCCCCATAGTAATTCCAAATCGTAGTAGTCGCGATATTCACTGTCAAAGATGTGGATTACGACGTCGATAAAATCGAGCAAAATCCAGCGAGCCTGCTCGTAGCCGGCCCTGCCGAAGCGCTGTATCTTTTGTTTTTTCGCAGCGTCACAGATTTCATCGGCCACGGTGCGCATCTGCCTATCGCTTGTGCCGGTGGCGATTACAAAATAATCGGTGGCAGGCGATTTGCCCCTTAAATCCAGAATGGTAATGTCGCTGCAATGCCGGCTGGACGCCACCTTAGCTGCTTCCAGGGCAAATGCCTTCGCCGGATTTGAGACTTTCTTTTTTTGTGTTTTTGGTTTGGTTACAGAAACCTTTTTACGTGTTTTTTCCCCGGTAGTTTTTGAAGTTTTCTTTTTTACCAAATTTATGTCCTCAACTTTAATAAAAAAGGGCGGCTTGTTCGGCCACCCTTATAGATTACAAATATTAACCGATTGTGTCAACTTCACAGCCTGGATGCCGATGTCCCAATTATTTACCGCCGATGCCGAGCCAGCTACCAATAATTGGTGCAAATTTTACCACGACCCCTGAAAAGACCACACTAACCATGCACATCAGCTTGATGAGAATGTTTAAGCCCGGGCCCGATGTATCCTTAAACGGGTCGCCTACGGTATCGCCGATGACAGCGGCTTTGTGAGCAGGCGAGCCTTTGCCACCGTGAGCACCTTTCTCGATATATTTTTTGGCGTTGTCCCACGCACCGCCGGCGTTATTCAGAGATACGGCTACCACAAACCCTGCCGCTGTACTGCCCGCCAGCAAACCCATCACGCCTTCCACACCTAAGAGCAATCCTATCGCTACCGGCACAACGATAGCCATCATTGCAGGAACTATCATTTCTCGCTGAGCGCCTGCAGTGGAAATCGCCACGCACCTGGCATAGTCGGGTTTGTCTTTACCGGCCATAATGCCGGGCTTTTCTTTGAACTGCCTGCGGACTTCATTAACCATCCTGCCTGCCGCCCTGCCAACCGCCTTCATTGCCATGGCCGCAAATACGAACGCCATCATGCATCCAATAAACAATCCTACGATGAGCTTTGGATTCATAATGTTCAGGGCGTATGCATTAACAAAATCGGTAAAAGCCGCGGCCTTTACATTTACCAATATGGGGAGCGTCTCCGAAGCAGCGGCAGCCTCGGCCTTCAATGCCTCGAAACCCGCCTGTACCTTATCTGTAAGCTCTCCGCCGTAAAACGCCGCGCTCCCGACCCGGTAGATACCATCGGCGGATTGATTGGCGAGCCTGGCAATCCAGATACGGACTTCCTCGATATAAGCCGCCAATAGTGCCAACGCTGTTAGCGCCGCCGAGCCGATTGCAAAGCCCTTTCCGGTCGCAGCCGTAGTATTGCCGAGAGCATCAAGGGCATCGGTCCGCCTGCGGACTTCAGGTCCCAGATGGCTCATCTCTGCATTTCCGCCGGCGTTATCAGCAATCGGCCCATAAGCATCGGTCGCCAGAGTAATACCTAACGTAGAAAGCATCCCGACCGCGGCAAAGCCGATACCGTAAAGCCCCATCGCAATATTACTGAAGCCACCGGCCAGTCCATAAGCAAACAGAATAGAAGCAGAAATCGTGACGACGGGCAAACCCGAAGAGAGCATTCCCGTCGCGAAACCATCAATGACCGTCGTTGCAGCACCCATCGGTGCCTGGTCGGCAATGCCTCTGGTTGGCGAATACGTGTCGGATGTATAATACTCGGTAAATAGACCAACTATTACACCCCCAATAAGACCGGAAACCACCGACCCGAATATTCCCCAACTAATCCATCCTGCCATAACTAGTCCAACGACTGCAACAACGATAAGTGCAGGGCTGCTCAACGTTCCCATCCGCAGTGCGCGCAGGAGGTTCTTCTGAGAAGCATCCTCCTTGCATCGAACGAAGAAGATACCAAGAATTGAAAGCAGTGTGCCGATGCCCGCAACAATCATCGGTGCAAGCACGGCTTTCAATGGGTCCATATTATACTTCTCGAGCACCATCATGGGAAGGGCCGCTCCCAGTGCAGCCGTGGCGAGAATTGAGCCGCAGTAGCTCTCATACAGGTCGGCTCCCATACCGGCCACGTCCCCTACATTGTCGCCGACGTTATCGGCGATTGTGGCCGGGTTACGCGGGTCGTCTTCCGGAATGCCGGCTTCCACTTTGCCTACCAGGTCTGCTCCGACATCCGCTGACTTGGTGAATATGCCGCCGCCAACACGGGCAAAGAGAGCCTGTGTCGAGGCACCCATCCCGAACGTAATCATTGTGGTGGTGATTTCAGCTAATTTGGTTTCGGGATTCATCCCCGTGTGCACCAATGTTACGCCGAAGAGTTTAAGGCCGTTGGCCATATGCTCGGCTGTGTAAACGAGCTTATCCAGAATCAGATACCATATCGAGATATCCAGCAGGCCAAACCCCACAACAACAAGCCCCATAACTGAGCCTGACCGGAAAGCAACCTGCAAAGCCCTGTTGAGATTGGCCGTAGCTCCCTGCGCGGTCCTGCTCGATGCCTGGGTAGCGGTTTTCATTCCGAGGAAGCCGCACAGACCGCTGAAAAAACCACCCGTTAAAAACGCTACCGGCACAAATGGGTTCTGAATACCATAATAAGCCAGCACAGCGAATATCAAACACAGCCCCACAAATATCATCGCCACCACGCTATACTGTCTGAAAAGATACGCATAAGCCCCTTCGCGAACATATGAAGCTATCTTTTCCATAGTCTCGTTGCCTTTAGGCGAGCCCATTATCTGCCTATAAAAAAAGTAAGCAAAGACTATTGCTGCAATTGAAGATAGTGGTGCAATCCACCATCCCAACGGCGTGCCGACCACCGGTGCAGCTTGCGAACCCTCTGCCCCCATTGCCGCCGCACTAAATGACGCTATCACAACCAAACCTCCGAGGATGTTTTTACACACTTTCACTTTTTATACTCCTTTCAAATTTGATAATTTTCTCTAACTGCAACAAACTTAAAATTGTCAGCAGTTTAACCAATTGGATTAGTTTTTCAACTGTTTTATTTTGGAAAACCAAAAATAGGTCAAAAGTGCATAAGTGCAGAAAGAAAGTACAAAAGTACGAAATGCTTGTACTCTTATATTCGACTGTCAAGTGTGATAATCAGCGTTGATTCTTACATATTCGGCGCTTAAATCACAGCCAAAGCAAAAATCATCCGCCTTGCCTGCCCCTAAATCTACGGTTATCGTGTGTTCGGTTTGCGAAACGACCTTACTTGCCTTTCTTGCATCGAACTTTCTCGGTGTACCGTTCTTAAAAACGGTTATATCATCAAGTTTACAGGAGAGCTTATTCGGATTTAATTTCACACCCGCCGAACCGACTGCACAGATGATTCTGCCCCAGTTGGGGTCGCCGCCGTTGATTGCACATTTTACCAGCGGATAATCGGCTACGGCTCTGCAGGCCTTTGTGGCATCGGCTTTTGTCGCTGCACCTTTGACAACCACCTTAAACATCCGCGTCGCCCCTTCGGCATCGAGAGCCATTTGTCTGGCCAAATCGCCGCAAACTTCAGCCAATGCGTTGGCGAATCTTTTATATCGCGGGCATTGACTTACTATCGGCCGATTGCCCCCTAATCCGGAGGCAAGAATTATCGCAGTATCATTTGTGCTTTGATGTCCGTCAACAGTTAGCCTGTTTAACGAATTGCCAATGGCGTGTTTCAACGCCTTGCTTAACAGAGATTTGCTTATAGAGGCATCTGTCGTAATAAAGCAAAGTGTGGTTGCCATATTGGGCGCAATCATACCGGCCCCTTTGACTGCGCCTGCTATTGTAACTTCAGCGCCCGAAATCCTGAGTTGGCGGAGGGCTTGTTTCGGCCTGGTGTCGGTCGTCATTATCGCCCTTGCAAAATCCAGGCCCGCTTTAGATGAAGCCGAGAGCTTCGCCGCCGCTTTTGCAATGCCGGCGGTAATTTTTTTAATCGGCAACTGCACTCCGATAATGCCGGTCGAAGCAACGAGAACATTTCGTGACTGGTATCTCGTATCTCGTATCTCATTCAATGAATGTGCTGTTTTGGTGCACATTGTAATTGCGTTTTCCATCCCTTTTCGGCCGGTACAGGTATTAGCGTTTCCGGAATTGACGACTACCGCGTATATTCTTGGGCTTTTGTTGTGCTTTTTGCAGACTTGTACCGCCGCCGAGACGACCTTGTTAGTTGTAAAAACCGCTGCCGCATTTGCACCGCCTGGGCAAACAAGCAGCGCCAAATCAGATTTACCGGATTTCTTAATACTGCATTGCATTGCCGCTGCGAGAAAGCCTTTAGGTGCAGTAATAGTATTATTAGCCATAGCATCCTCACTAATCCAAAGCTAAAAAATTGAATTGAACTACCTATCTCATACTTAAAGCCATACCGTCTCTTTAAGAACGTGGCAAATCCAGGGATTGACTTGTGCCTGCATTTTCTCCAATTCCTCGCGGGTGTAAGGGAAAACGTCACAGCAGACTGACAGATTGTCAGGAAAAAAATCAGGAATTCTGTCCAAAAAGCGTTTGCCGCTTTGTTGTAAAATTATAAGCAGGTCCACATCGCTGGCCAGGCCGTATGTGTTATTCGCGTAAGAACCAAAAAAACCTACCCGTTCCACTTCCGGGTGTTTGCGTTTAATGCTTTTCGCGTAATCTTTTAACTGACGCAGGACATTCGCTTTGTCAGCAAATACAACCTTCACAGAATTCGATGATTTGTCGAGCATTTTCGATTGCCTGTTGCGCATCGGTTTTTGTGTAGTAGTCACACGGAGCTCCGCAGTCAAAGCCGTTAGGATAACGTATAGGGATATAATGCTTGTCCAGAGCTTCTACAACATCTAATATAAATCTAAATGACTGATTTAACCAGCTTTTTGTTGTCAGAGTATCTGTTTTCAAAGCTGGGTTGTGATTCTTGAGCGTCTGTCTTTAATAATTTTCGGGCCGTTGCTAAGAGCTCCGGCGATAACCATATCCCTGAAATCAGCCATCGGGTCGTAAAATTTCCTCCTTAAATCGACTGTATTAACCATCAAGCCGGGGCGATTTTGTCGTAGCTGTTTTGCTATTATGCCGTCCGGCTGGATAAAAAAAGATGGATACGGCGAATAATATCCGCTCGAATTCGCGCAGCTCGCCCAGAAATGATTTGTCGCTGCGTGGCACTGCATTGTCTGGCGCATAATGTACGTGTGTAGGCTCGGCCCCTTTTGCCGGGCGTTATAAAACGACTGGAAAATGCAGTTGATACCTTCTTTGTAAAGCCAGCGGTAGAGTTCCGGAAACCGCAAATCAAAACATATCAGCAGCGAGCATTTCACGCCGTTGATAACGAAGTACACGAACCTATTGCCCGGCGTAAGCCTTCGCAAATCGCCCGAAGTGCAAAATCTCTTATCGTAACGGTCAACAATCTTGCCCATTGGATTGATAAGGTACAGGCTATTATGCGACCTGTTCGGTTCAGTCAACCTGTGAGTGCTGCCCAGAACAATCCATAGGCGCAGCTTAGCAGCAAGGGACATAATCTTTTGCGTTTCTTCTTTCAGCATGTCCCAATCGTAGCCCTCGAAGTTCGGAAAGTCCGTGCCCACATAGCCGCTAAGAGCACATTCGGAAAAATGAACAATGTCGGCTTTGGCCTTTCTCGATTTGCGTAAAAACTCGCAGATTATCTTGGAGTTTCTCTTTATCGAAGCCCCCACGGCAAACTGACACGTCGCAACTTTAATCACACCATCAACCATCACGCCTCCAGCCAAAAATCTAAAGGCCAAGTTATAGTGTTGTTTACCATAACACTTTCACTAAAACTGTAATTCAAAAATGAAATTTGTAACGTAACTCCAATATTAATTACACAAGCACTCCGCTGTTGGAGAGAAAAGTCGCATAAAGAGTTGTACCGGTTTATTGTTCTAATAAACTGTCGAACTTTTTTAATATCTCTCTTTGTTCCGAAATCTCGCTAAACTCTAAAAGCCATTTCCTGATATATTCAGTATCAATAGAATTTTTGTTCTTAATTAGTATATTTTTTACGTCTTCGTCATCAACTGCTCGGCCTGCAATCATCTTATGAATAATAACATCTTCGCAGGATGCAAACTTCACCGGATAGTCATCCATTATGACTTTTTTTGTTCATTTAATAGCTTGCGCCTCGTACGGAGTAAAAGAGAAAATAAAATCCACGCGTATTCGCAGATGTGTATCTTCCGCGGGAAGCACCTTGGTTTCTACCGCGAAATCTTCCGGATTTTCAGGAAGAAGTTTTAATCCTGATTTTCTGCATATATCTTCGACTAATGGGAATTTATCCGTATCTATGCCTAAAGTTATGCCGATATCTCGTGTCAGACGCGGGGTTCCGTATAATAGGACTGCCTGGCCACCGATAATCATATAAGGAATGTTATCTTCGTCCAAATATTGAGCTACCTTTTTTATTAAATTTTCTATCATGAAGTTAATTCGTTAACTGTTTTGGCAATCCTCAAATCAACGACCAATCCTTCTAAGATGTTTTCGGAATTGATAACCCCCAGGGATACCGCTTCTTTATGAAGTGCTTCATATATAGACAGAGCTTCTTTATAGGAAAGGTTTTCTTCCCTGATTAGTTTTTGGTTAAATTTATTTAATTTATGCCAGTTTCTTATCATTCTTTGCTTGCGGAAAAAATATTTTAGTCCTTTAATTGACAGAACAAAATAGCTTAAACAGAAATGATTACTGCTCTAACTTATTATAATCTAAACAGCCCTTTTAGCCAAATATGTAATGAGCGCAATGGCCGATTTTTTCTTTTTCTCCAACCCGCAACAGGAACACAAGGCAATCCTATTTAAGCCCTAAAGTCTCTTCGAGTCCGAAGATGATGTTCATATTCTGAATCGCCTGGCCGGAGGCGCCCTTTACCAGATTGTCAATCGCTGAAAAGCATACAATCCTGCCTTTGACATTGGTTACAAAAATATGGCAATAGTTCGTCCAGGCTACATCCTTAACAGCAGGAGCATCTTCGCGTACTCGTACAAATAGCTCATCTTTATAGAAATCGTTATAGAGTAGTAAAAGTTCTTCATTGCTAAGGTTCTTCTTTGGTTGGCAATAGACTGTCGAGAGAATTCCTCTGTCGAAAGGTCCTACGTGCGGCTGAAACAGCACGGTAACTTTCTTACCTGCCACGTCACTTGCGATTTGTTCGATTTCAGGCATGTGGCGATGATTACCGATGCCGTAGGGGAAAAAATTCTCGTTCATATTCGGAAAATGAAATTTACTCGATGGTTTCATCCCCGCCCCCGATGCGCCTGTTATCGCGTTGACAATGATAGTTTCGGTTTCTATCAGGTTTTCTTTGAGCAGCGGCGCAATGGCAAGCGACGCCCCCGTTGGGTAACAGCCGGGATTAGCGACGAGCTTTGCACCTTTTATCTGTTCACGGAAAAGCTCAGGCAGGCCGAACGCGGCGTGTTTTAAATTCTCGGTATCGGTATGCTTGACGTAATACTTTTCATATACCGCAGCATTTTTGATGCGGTAATCGGCACTAAAGTCGATTACTTTCAGCCCTGCATCTAAAAGTTTCGGCACAAATTCCATAGAGACCTTGTGCGGCAAACAGCATAAGGCAACATCAGCAAGGTCTGACAGCTTGTCTAAATCCAACGGCTCGATTTGCAGCTCGCATCGGCCCTTAAACTGCGGAAAAGCATCCTCCACCGCCCCACACTCTTCCGGCAGAGCGGTCAAATAAGTAAGCTCAGCCTCGCTGTGCTGCAGGAGAATCCGAATCGACTCAGCACCGGTGTATCCGCTTGCTCCGATTATCGCAACTCGTATCATTGTGTCTCCTTTTCGAGAATATCAGCCAAGAATATCAGTTTCACTTTTAGCGGTCAAGTTTCCCCCTTACCAAAACGGTTGCACAAGCGCTAATAACTAACACAGTACCCAAAAAGCAAGGCAGAGTCAAAGGTTCGTCAAATATTGCCGTACCGGCTATGTAACACAGCACAGGGTCAAGCAAAAGCAATAACGAGCCGACTCTAACCGGCACATATTTAAACCCTTCTGTCATCAATAATTGCCCCGCTGTAACTCCGGCTCCGATACCAAGCAGTATGAAGACTCCTTTTAAGCCAATCTCGCCTGCGGAAGCAAAGGCCGGTACTATAACCAGCCACATACCCACCGCACACTGGGAAAAATAAATCGCAAGTGAATCATCTGTATCGTGGAGTTTGCGTATCAAGGTTATAGATATGCCGGCAATTGCCGCCCCGAGAACCGCCAAAAGCTCATATTTCCCGAAGAGCAGCAATGAAAAACTCTGCTGCTTGTCATAAGCAATAAAGTAAATACCCAGCATGGCCACCATAATTGCCACAGAATCTAACAGCCCAAGCCGCTCCTTCAGGAACGCTGCACTTGTAATACTTGCAAAGATGGGGTATGAGCTAACGAGAACCATTCCCTTTCCCAGCCCAAGTTTAGTAATAGATAATAGAGCTATAGAAACAGCTATACCGCCGGTTAAACCCCGTAAAAACAGGAGCTTTTTATTATTAAAGACGAGCTTAACTCTTCCCAACAAGACGATATTAGCAATCAGTCCCAGCCCTAAGGCGAAGCGAAAGAAAGCCAGCCTGTATGCGCCTATATATGAGCCGGACTTAACCAGACAGCCGGTCATACAAAAAAACCCGCAAGCCAAAATTATCAGAGTAGCTCCTTTGGTTTTATATTCCAACCTCGGCATCACAATATGCTCCACAAAAAAAAGCCACCGGAAATCCCAGTGGCTCTTTGATGAATCCAAAATGGTTCGTACACTAACGCTTCGAGAACTGGAATCTTCTCCTTGCACCACTTTGTCCGGGCTTTTTCCTTTCGACCATCCTGGGGTCGCGGGTAAGATGTCCGCCGTCCCGCAGCGCCTGGACATAGTTTTCATCATACTTTTTCAATGCCCTGGCAATTCCCAGCAGCGAGGCGCCTGCCTGCCCTGTAATTCCGCCGCCCTTGACATTGATGAAGATATCAAAAGATTTTTCCGCATTGACCGCCGCCAGAGGCGCCAGCACCGCTTTTCTGTCCTGCTCACGAACAAAGTAGTCTTTAAGCTCCCTCTTGTTAATAAGCAATTTGCCATCACCGGGTTTGATTCGCACACGGGCAACGGAGCTTTTTCTTCTGCCGGTACCCCACCAGTAACCACCCTTGGATTCACCGGCTGGACTCGGTGCTTTTTTGGTCTGAGCACCCACGCTGACACTAATCTTATCGGTTTTGGTCTCTGTCATAATTTGTGTTCTTTACTAAAATAGTTCTATCTTTTCGGGTTTTTGGGCCTGGTTCTCGTGTTCCGGGCCTCGATAAACCTTCAATTTTTTGAGCATTTTTCTGCCGAGCTTGTTTTTCGGCATCATTCGCCTGACCGCCAGCTCGACGACCTTTTCGGGTTTTTTATCCATCATATCGGCGAAGCTGACGAACTTATGCCCGCCGGGGAAGTGCGAGTAATAATCATACTCCTTTTTCTGGGCCTTTTTGCCGGTAATCCTTACTTTCTCGGCGTTGACTACAATCACATAGTCGCCGGTATCAACGTGCGGGGTATATGTGGGCTTGTTTTTTCCCATAAGTATAGGCGCAATTTTAGCAGCCATTCGGCCCAGAACGGCCCCATCGGCGTCCACAAGCAGCCATTTCTGCTCGACCTGCTCTTTTGTTGCCATAAAGCTCTTCATAAAAACTCTCTTTCGCTACACAAAAAGCGGTATTTTACAGAATCCAGCCAAACTGTCAAACTATTTTTGAGGATAAAATTTTGAAAGTTTTTACGAATACGAAGTGAGCCAAAGAAGAGATGACTCGGTTATTGCCTTACAGCATTTAATTATGCAAGAGACGAATAACGGGCAATGATTCATCAATCATGAGCATCCCCTTGAGTTTCCTCAGGTTTGTCCTTTGTAAAAGCCGACATTGCTAATAAACGGCGTAAGCCTTTTTCTTCAAAAATTTTGAAGTCCATTAACATCCTTCTATCGTCTGCAAAAAAGACTTTCTTGCGCTCCAAAAGCATCCGTATATCCTCCTCCACTCTGAGGCGTTTTAGTATGTCAGATTTCCCCATTTCATTGACCAGAGATTGCACCATTTGTTTTTGTTCATTTTCCGGCAACAAAGAAATATTCCAGCAGATACCAGCAAACCTTAGAACCTCTTCAAAAAGTTCATCGTCGTCAATGGTATTCAATAGCGGCTCAGCGAAATCAAGTATGACTTCCGACATTTTCCCAAGAGGAAGAGGCTGTTTCGGCCACAACGGTTCAACAGCATATTGCATGCTTCGGTTCCTCCTCCTGATTTTTCTCAGTCCGCCCATCGTGCCGAATCCTTTTAACTAAGTTTCGGTTCAGGACGTCAATCAAAAATAATTGATTCTATGAGCAGCCCATTGAGTTTCCGCAGTTGAAGCATTTGTAGCAGGAGCCGTTGCGGACGGTGATTGAGCCGCAAACATCGCAGGCAGGGGCATCATCCGGGAAATGCGCAAACTGGGCGTTAAATTGCTCCATAACTTTGGCTTCTGATTGCGATGACCCGCTTGTCTCAGTAAGCGATGAACCTACGAGAACTCCAATTCGCTCCGAAGAGTCGGAGAGGAGATGTTTGGAGCTCGGAGAGGTCCATTGAGCTCCTTTTGCAAATGAAAGAGCCGGCTTTTCTTCAGCATCTGTTTCCGCCTTGATTTTTGTGGTGGCTTTTGCCTCGGCAACTTTTTTGGCGAGGTCTTTGGTCTTCTCAACCGCTTCTCCGGCGGTCGTTGCGTTTTTGTTCTCTGCCGTGCCGGGTACTTCCGCTCTGTTGGGGATATTTTTGTCGGCGTAGCCGGGTATAAACTGGCAGCCAAGCCAGCAGAAGATATAATCAATCAAGCTCTTCGCAAAGGGGATATCCCTGTTCGAGGTCATCCCTGAGGGTTCAAATCGGGCGTGTCTAAATTTGTCCACGAGCGTGATTAGAGGGACACCATACTGCAACGCCATTGAAGTGCAGGTGCCTATGACATCCATAAGGCCGCCGACGGTGCTGCCCTCCTTGGCCATAGTGATGAACAGCTCACCAGGCTGGTCGTCCTCATAAAGCCCCACCGTCAGGTAGCCTTCGTGTCCTGAGACGGAGAATTTGTGCGTTATACTGTGTCTGGTATCCGGCAGTCGGCGTCTGAACGGCCGGGCCGGTGGGGGCGCCTCAGCAGCGGCCTTGGTCTCTTTGTGCCTTTTTGTAGAGACCGGCTGATGCTTCTTCGAGCCATCGCGATAAATTGCGACCGCCTTTAACCCAAGCCTCCAGCCTTCGATATAAGCCAGAGCAATATCTTCGGTTGTGCTTTCCTTCGGCATATTGATGGTTTTGCTTATGGCGCCGGATATAAATGGCTGGACGGCGGCCATCATCTTCAAATGCGCCATATAACTGATGCAGCGTTTACCATTGCGCGGTTTAAAAGCACAATCGAAGACCGGCAAATGGTCTGGATGGAGTTCTTTGGCCCCTTCGATTGTTTCATTTTCATCTATGTAGTCGCAGATGGATTTGACCTCATCGGCACTGTAACCGAGCCGTTCAAGAGCCATCGGCACGGTCTTGTTGACGAGCTTGAGCATTCCGCCGCCGGCCAGTAATTTGTACTTAACCAGTGCTATATCCGGCTCAATGCCGGTGGTATCACAATCCATCATAAAACCGATGGTTCCCGTCGGTGCAAGGACGGTAGCCTGAGCGTTACGGAAGCCTGCCTTGGAGCCGGCGTCAAAGGCCTGGTCCAAGGCGTCCTTGGCAGCGTTGCGCAGATAGTCCGGACAATGGGACTCCGGAATATCATAAGCGTGCTTGCGATGCATATTTATAACCTTGAGCATCGCATCGCGGTTGTTGCTGAATTGCTCAAAAGGCTCTTTTGTCTGGGCTATTTCGGCACTAACTGCGTAAGCTGTGCCGGTCATTATAGCACTGATTGCGCCGGCGATTACGCGCGCCTGGTCGGAGTCGTAGGGAAGCGCCAAACTCATTATAAGAGAGCCGAGATTGGCAAAACCAAGACCAAGCGGACGGAACAAATGACTGTTTACAGCAATTGCCTTGTCCGGATAGCTCCCGTTATCAACCAAAATCTCCTGAGCGATGATGAAAAGGCGAATCGCCCTTTTGAAGCTTTCAATGTCGAAAGAGCCGTCCTCTTTTCGGAACTTCATAAGATTCAGTGAAGCAAGATTGCAGGCCGAATTATCAACAAACATATATTCACTGCATGGATTCGAGGCGTTAATTGGCCCGGAGTTCGGGCAGGTGTGCCAGCGGTTGATTGTGCTGTGGTACTGTATGCCCGGGTCGCCGCAAATCCTTGTACCCTCGGCAATCAGCCGCATCAGCTCACGTGCCGGATACTCCCCTATCTTCTCGCCAGTTGTTACGGTATATGTAGCCCAGGGGGCATCTTTTTCCACGGCTTGCATGAACTCGTCGGTTACACGTACCGAAAGGTTGGAATTCTGAAACATTACGCTGTTGTATGCCTCGTTGTTATGGTCGCCGTTGTAACCGGCTTCAATAAGGGCCCAGGCCTTTTTCTCTTCCTCGGTCTTGCAGGTAATGAATTCCTTAATATCAGGATGGTCAATCTTTAGCGATTGCATCTTGGCCGCTCTGCGGGTTTTTCCTCCGGATTTAATAACTGCCGCTATCTGGTCATAGACCCTCATAAAACTCAAAGGCCCTGATGGTCTGCCTCCGCCAGACAATTTTTCTTTACTGCTTCGTAGTGTGGAAAGGTCGGTTCCCGTTCCGGAGCCGTGCTTGAACAGCATTGCCTCGCTTGTCGCCAGGCGCATTATATCTTCCATCGAGTCCTTAACTGACTGGATAAAACAGGCTGATGCCTGCGGATATTCGTAGCTATTTTCACAGGCAACGGCGGTTTTCTGCAGGGGGTCCCAATGGAAGTTATGTTTGCTGCCGGGGACGCCATAGACGTCCAAAAGCCCCACATTAAACCAGACGGGAGAATTAAACGCCCCACATTGATTGACGCAGAGCCAGGTCAACTCGTTGTAGAAAACCTCGGCATCTTCGTCGGTAGCGAAGTATCCGTCTTTTCTGCCCCTGTCTGCAATCGTTTTGCAAACCCGATGTACAAGCTGTTTTACTGAGCGCTCCCGCTGGCCGGTCTCAATATCACCGAAAAAGTATTTGCTGGCCACAACCTTTGTTGCCAGTTGGCTCCAGGAGCTCGGGACTTCGATATTGTCTTGTTCAAAGATAGTCTGTCCGCTTTCGTCGGTGATTTTTGCCGAACGTGTTTGCCATACGAGCTGCTCAAAGGGATGTACACCCGGGGTCGAAAAGAAATGCTTTATCTTCAAACCCCTTGATTCGGCTGCACTTACAGCCGTTTTCGGCTGCGATGGCTTCGTTGCGAAGGGATTTTCAGGGTCGAATTTATAAGACATTTATGCGCCTCCCTGCGAAAAAAGAACACAATATATAGAAAAATGACCGGGAATTAAGCCAGATATAGTGGTAAAACCCGTAAAAACAGTATCGCAAATTAATGATAATTTGATAAAGTGTAAAGTCCAAAGTTGGAAATTTCCGGATAAATTTTCCGGTCTTGTTATTAGTCCTTGCAGCTACTGAATCTACGAATAAAAATTTTTTTGTATGGAAGCAATCTATTTTAGATAACCTCACAAAGTTGTTAAGATAAAGATATGTCAGCTAAAATAAATTGCAAATTTGAAGCGATTCGTGAAAAGATAAAGGGCTTTCCAACAGGACCTGGGCTTTATTTTATGAAAGGTCCAGCCGATAAAGTGCTTTACATCGGCAAGGCAAACAATCTGCGCCTGCGAGTGGCCAGCTATTTTCAGCCGGGCGGCGACCTGAGCACATCACGTGGGCCGAAAATCGCTGAAATGTTAGGTAAAATCGAAAGCGTTGACTTTCTTGAAACTCCAAACGAGGTCGATGCAGTGCTCAAAGAGGCCCGTTTGATTAAAGACATCCGCCCGCCTTACAATACAGACCTCGTCGATGACAAAACGTTCCCATATCTGGAAATCACCGTCAGCGAAGACTTTCCGGGCATCTATATCACCCGGAAACCGCGGCCGCACGGCAGCAGATTATTCGGGCCTTTCGCCGGCGCAAAAGACCTGCGCGGTGTTCTGGTCGTACTGCAGAAGATATTCAAGTTTCGCACCTGCAAGCTGAATATCAGAGAAGACGACCGAAAACGTAAATTCTTTCGGCCTTGTCTTTTGTACAGCATAAAGCAGTGCACCGCTCCTTGTGCAGACAAAATTGACAGGCGTGAGTACAAAAAAATCGTTACAGACCTTATAAAATTCCTTCGGTCGAAGCGTTCAACTATCCTGCGCCAGTTAAGAAAGCAAATGGCAGTGGCATCCGAGGCATTCAAATACGAGAAAGCCGCAGTGTTTCGCGACCGTATTCGGCTGATAGAGCGGCTCGACCGCCGGGGCACGCCTGACGAAGACGTTCAGCCGGAGGTCTTCGCCGCCGACCCTGCTGAAGCCCTCATACAGTTGCGGGAATTGCTGCAGAGGCCGGAGCCGGTACGGATTATCGAGGGTATCGATGTCGCCAATATTGCAGGGGCCGAGGCAGTCGGCTCGTTGGTTAAATTCATCGACGGCAGGCCCTTTAAGAGCGGTTATCGGAGGTTCAAAATAAAAACGGTCAAACGTATCGACGACTATGCAATGATTGCCGAAGTGGTCAAACGCAGATACAAATACGCCCTGCGTGGCGAGGAGCTCTGGCCCGACCTTGTTCTAATTGACGGTGGCCTGGGGCATCTGAGAGCTGCTGAAAAGACATTGAGAGAAATGAAGGCGCCGGCCATTACAATCGCCTCGATTGCCAAGAAAGAAGAAGATATTTACCTGCAGGGTAAAAACAAGCCGTTGAAGCTGCCTGCCAATTCGCCTGTTCTCAAGCTGCTCCAATACGTCCGTGATGAGGCCCACCGTTTCGCACAGCACTATTATCACATCCTGCGAGGGAAAAAGATACTGAGCAAAAAATCCTGACCACATACGGCAAAGCAATCATTTAAACCCTCTGCCGCTCTTTCTTTTCCGGCCGGATGGTTTTTTCCGCCGAAGGCGTCCCTTTCGGGACTGCCTCCTGGGATTCTTGCTTTTCAGGCTTATCGGATGAACCCTCGGGCGCCTCACCCAGGCGTTTCTCCAGTTTTTCTACCCTTTCCTGTAATTTGCGCATCTGTTTTTCTATCTTGTCAAACATCTGGTCTTGCGGACCAAAAGGCGACAAATCAGGAGTAACAGGGAAACGCTTACTGTCTCTGAAAGGTTTCAACAGCTCGTCAGGTCGCAGTGCAGGAGGAAGATAAAACTTTCTGGCTTTAACTTGCTTTCTCTGCCTGGAATGTTTTCGAGAATTTTCCAGGGCATTCTTAGCAGCCTCACGATATTTTTTAGGGAGCTTATCTATGTTACCGATTGTCGTCTCATATTCTTCATCGCCGACGCGAACGGTAATTTTCGTATCTTCATCGTCCGGGTCGCCTTCGATAGTAATTGTATAGCCTTTACCATCATCCAAATGGTGATAGTCATACACTTCGAGTGACTTTTCAAGGAACGGAAGCTCTATCTCTATCCAGTCCTTGTCACCAGGTTTTAGACGAAACATCTTCCCCGGACGCCAGGACTGGAAGATTTCCGGTTCTGCAGGATATTTAAATTCACGCTCACTTTTAAAGGGTTCGAGCTTGAGCTTGATGGTTTTGCGTTCGCCCAGATGGATGATTTCGAGGGTAACTTCTGTGCCTATGCCGGCCTTTCGAACCTCATCGATAAACTCCTGGGATTCGGAGTTTTTGACTTTTTTACCCTCAAAGCCAATAATGATATCGTCCCGTTCCAAGCCGGCCTTGTCGGCTGAACTATCACGGTGCACATTGCTTATCCGTATGCCCTGGTCGGGTGAAAGGCCCAGGTGTTTGATTAACAAATCAGGCAGAGCAGATGTATCCAGCCATACTCCCATAGAAGGATGTGTGTCGGCTGATTCCGAATCAGCGAATAGTGTGGTGGCAATGGAAAGCAGAGCCACGAAAGATATCAGAGCAGTATTTTTCGCTTTCATTTTCTTACTCCTTAACTCATTATACTTTGTGTTGCATTCTACAGGCCCTCGTGAAAAACAGCGGGTCTGACTATACTTTCCCGCAGCCCTTCGATAAGCCATTGGTCTCCGGTTTCATCGGTAAAGCTGAACCAATCGACGTTACGGATTACGTTTTCTGTCTCTTCCAATGGAGGTATCAGTAGAGAAGGTCTCTGTATGTCGGTTGTCATCATTGCATCTGGTAGTAGGTCGTTTTTTTGCGGTGTTGAATTTGGAAGCAGAGTGAAATGCAAAACAAGCCCTATTATAAGACCGGCCGCCAGGCCTGCCGCGAAACGCAGGTAACCGCTTGCTATAACCATCCTGCGTGAAGGAAGTTTTTTTTGCTGCTGCCAGGCTTGCACGAAAATCTCTTCGGGTGTTTTTCCGCGTTCGAGAACCTCAGAAGCAACGACCTGCCGACTGCTTTGATATAACTGCTGCAACTGTTCGAGGAGCTCCCGTGCCTGAGAATCCTCCTCTAAGGCCGTCTCCAGTAATTGTTGTTCACTCGCGGTAATCTCTCCGTCGAGATATTTTCCAATCAAGATTTCCAGCGTTTCCTTTGTCATATTCATTTTTCCAGTATCCTGTTTTTGTTTTTTGCTGTAACAAGGTTATAGAGTATTTTCCTTGCCCGCACGAGCCGAATTTGTACCGTCGTGACGGGAATATCAAGTATCTCAGCGATTTGCCGATACGTTAAGTTATCGATATGTTCCAGAACAAATACCTGCCGGTATTTATCAGGCAGCGACTCTATCGCATCCAGCACTTGCTTGTATTGTTCCCTTTGTTCTATGTTTTCAAGTAGCCGGGTGGATTTCTCATCGCAGTTTAGGCCGGGGAGTTTTTCATTCAGCGGCCTGGGTCTTTGGGTTTTCTGCTGTCGGTATCGCAGGGCCTGCCGCCGGGCCAGGACTGCCAGCCATGGGCGAAACCGCTGCGGCTCACGCAGAGAATCGATGTTACTGATTACCCGAACACAAATATCCTGCAAAACGTCATCTATATCATCGGCATCGCGTACGATACTATAGACCAACCCTTTAAGCCACGCCCAGTTGCGTCTTAGGAGCAATTGCAAAGACTCTTTATCACCCCGCTGTGCTGCATAGACCAACGCCGGTTCGTTTTGCCCTTTTTCTGTCGTCATATTGCGTCTTCATAGTATATAGATACTCGAGAAGGGAAGTTCATACATAAATTGTGCGTTTTTTTATGGGAATTTTAATGCGATGTGTATAGTTTTGTTTACGTAGGGTGGGGCTTGCCCCACCGAAATATAATTGGTGGGCTAAAGCCCACCCTACAAAATTTAATGCGCTTATTCAGAGTGGCAAAAAGGTTTATGCTTCACAACACGATAGAGAGATGTGATAGCATCGTTGGTATTTCTAATCGGTGATTTAACCTCCGCCTGAGAACGACATACTGGCTTGCGGCGTACCTCCATAAGCACCCATATTTATGCGCCCGCCGTTTGGTAATAATTCTGCAGTCCAGTCTGAATCCGGATTTCCAGCGTCGATGCAAGGGCTGGTTACTGCGTCCTGAATCCAGGTTCGGCTATTGGGATTCCATCGGCCAGCCTGCGACTTCAAGTGGTAATCGCCGTTGACCCAGAAATCATCGTTCACATTCTCAGGTGTTCCGTTCGGGTCCCAGAAACCGATATGAGCAAAACAAGGTTCTGCGTCAATATTGCCCTGTCCCGGCCAACCGCCCTGGACATCGCTGTAGGTTACTGTGGGGTCTAAATTACTTTCTATCTGAACACCACCGGAGTCAACAGCGTTGTAATAAATGATGGAGTTGGTGATTGTCGGCTTGAAGCTGGAAATGCCACAATTGCTATTCGCGACAATAGTACAGTTGGTGATTGTGGGTATGCAGCCGGAAACACCATATTGGGAATTTTCAGCAATGACGCAGTTGGTGATTGTGGGATAATTGTAGATGATAAGGCGTCCGGTCTTTTTTACCCACATTTCAAGGCCGGCACGTCCATTGGATGTAATTTCGCAGTTTGTAATTGTCGGATTGCTGCCGTTATGCAGCTCGATTCCGGCACCGCTATTATCCACGATGACGCAATTAGCAATAGTGGGCGATGCGTTAGAGCAGTAGATGGCCGTGTTTGCGTCGGTAATGGTAAAACCGACGAGCACACAGTTTGCATCTTCACCACCGGCAAAAGTTACCGCATGATTGCCGCCGACGATAACGGTTGTAGCCACTACATTCGGGTCGTTTGGGTCGGTCGAGGTGAGCGTTAAATTTTTGCTCTTGAGATTGATGTTTTCAGAATAGATACTCTGGCCGAGCACTATATGGTCGCCGGGATTAGCTTCGTTAATGGCATGCCGAATATAATCGTACCTTTTACCGCTGGTCAGGTTCTCAATTGGTCCATCCACAGTGGCAAATGAGGGCACCACAAGCTCGATGCCGTTGCCGGTTCCTAAATTGCGGGAATACTGCTTATCGACAGGATTATTCCAGTGCTCGTGGACGCCGAGACTGGCCATTCGTGTTCCATCACCTTCCGGGTCATAAAACGTGCCTGAGGGAGGATTATCCGCCAACGCCGCCTCGTGCATATAGTTGTCAGGATTACCGGTTACATCAACCATAGCGGGGTTCAATTCGTCTTCATATCGTAGAAAGTCCAATCCAACAGAATCAATAGCCACCGGGTCCTGCGAGGCAAAAATACTGGAGCACCAGTCATCACCAAAGGACACGTACTTTAACACATTACTTGATTGATTCCTCGATGGATACAGTCCGTCAATCATATAGAGCAGGGTCTTTCCGGCCAGATGCCTATGTCCGTTCAAATTGACCAGGCAGTTATATAAGCCCATACTTTGACCTCGACCGCCATAATTGTGCAAAGGTTCAGGCGTCCAGCTATTTCTGGATGGAAAATAAACCGACCCAAAGTGGTTCTTCGCGCATAATGTAACACCATACAATGAATGAGGTCTTAGCAGCGCCATATTGATTAGGTACTTGGCGCCAGTAACACATTGGGGTAAGTAGGCAGTTTCGGCCTTTGTACGAAGAGGATTACTGTTGTCATACACTGCTGCAATACGCCCATTGCGGGTACTGCTGGCCACAAACTTAATAGATTGAAAATTCGGGTCCGGATTACTTCTGACCTTGTTAAAAATGGGGTCGCCGATATACCGAGAGGCATCGTAAATGGTAATCGCCGAACCCGAAACGCCCACTACGTTTATAAGCTGATTGAGCACCGAGTGAATCACATGAGGACTGGGCATACCCTGACCGCGGGTCCACGTAGCTCCGTTGTCCTGGTTCATATTAATCTTGATGGTGATTTTTTCACCCCGCTGATAGCCGATATCCCCTAAGCCCCTGGTCTGATTGAAATGCCTGAAAAGGGCGTTCCACGCATTTGGGTCGTTTGCCTGGCCGGTCAGCTCCTGGATGGTTTTGGAGACCATATAATCAACAACGCTCTGGTCGGTGCTTTCATCGTCCCACCAGTTGCCGGTTGAGCCGTCCCAACTTGTTGCTGCGGGGTCATGAGTCCACACGACGCGGCCGGGATGAATTCCTTTGGCTACGCCGATGGGGCTGTTCGGCGGGTCGGTCGGTGCAAATGCTGCTTCTGCAGGGAGCTGCCCGGTTACATTAAGAGACCACCATACCGCCGTAATACTTACAACGATGCAAACGGCTGCAATTACGTACCGCGATTGACGAAGGGTTCGCTTAGCTTTACGGTATGCTAAAGTTGAGCCAATCAGCCCCGTAATCCAAACGACAAAACCGCTCGCAAGCGGTGCCGCCAATCGCTGGCAGGGATACGTCGCACGGGAAGGCTTCGGCAGAACACGAATGAGGAACCATATCAGCGACAATAATCCGGCAATGGGCAAAAGCCATATCAACCAGGGATATTTCCTGTTGCGTAAAAAATGCTTGCCTGTCTTCGGGCAAACCGACAAAATGTTTTTAGCTTTTTGCAATAACATTTTCACACCTCCATAATTTTTGGCCGCAGCCTCCTTTGGTACTTTTTTTCATTTTTTGTTCATTATACTATCCGCGGTGGAAATATGCAACAATGATTATTGTCCAGCTTATAAGCGAACGCCAACGAGAAAACTTATGAAGTAAAAAGTACAAATTTCTTGCAGTTGCCTTGTTTTGTCGGGTGTTTTTATGCCTTTTCCATAGTAGTGGTTTTGTGAGCGGGATGAAAAACAACCGGGGCCTATACCGAATCAATCAGTATAAGCCCCGAATTGGTTGCAAATCCTGATGTCATTATATCCACCCGGACAAGCCGATACCCGATGTCGATACTCGGATGTAGCCCGGCCCTAATTATTCACTTACTGAGATATAGTCCACATCGAATGCCGTGAAAGGTCCGGTTCCGGAGGAGCCGATAGCGATGTAAGGACTATTGCCCTCAAGACCGTTGCCCGAGGTCACCTCAAATGGCTCTGCCGGCCCGCCATTGACAGACACAGTTACGATATGTGTGCCCGCACCGCCGGCGGCAATGTCAATCACAAAGGTGTTCCATTGGGTAGCGTCAAAGGTATTCCAGAGGGATACCATATTTACAGCCGCTGCCTCCCCGGTGTCCACGTTGCCCGAAGGTTCCGTGCCCACCAGGTTGTTCATCACAAGCACATCGGTAGTCACATCCTCGAAGCCGGTCTCACCGGCCTTAGCCAGGGAGAACGATATTATCCCCACGCCGTCGGAGATGCCTATCATTCCCTTGCCACCATCTCTGATGTGGTAGCCGGCGCCGCCAGCAGGCCAGGGCTCAATTCCGGCACCACCATCCGGATGCTTATCATCCAGAGGAGCCGAGGTCGCCACGCGGGCCCGGAACTCAAGTCTTGCCCCATCCAGACCAATATCGGTCAGGTGGGTAAGATAGACCTTGCGGTTACTCGGGTCAGGCATACCATAATCCCTGGGGTCGCCCGTATCCTGGATACGCAGGAAGGTCACTCCATCCTCGGTCAGCGATGCTGCACCGCCGGGATTGCCCTCGCCTGGTCCTGTGCCATCCCATTGGTCGGAACCGTTGTCATGGCCCCAGGTTTCATCTAAAGCGTCGCCATTATACGCATAGACCTTCCGGACGGTCCCCTTGACTCCTAATAGCTCCACTTCGGCTATCTGCATACTATTGGCATTTGGTGCATCTCGAATGGCCGTGAAGATAATCTGATAGTGCTTGTATGCCAGGTCATTCTCAAACGAAATCGGCGTTGCGTTCTTTGTGAAGCGAGGCCAAGCATCCGCCTGGGCGAAATCGACAATATCGCCGCTGGCAATCAACGTGTACGGCCCATCAATGCTCTCGTTAGAACCAGAGAGCTCAAATGCAACCGGGTCACGCGGTGCTGCATCATTGGCTGTGGTGAAGGTCAGTCCCGTAACAACAGTCGCGCCGTCTAATGGCGTAACGCGGAAACCGGCGCCGCCTGTCCCTGGGTCGGGATTGAAATCTCCTTTGAAATGCAGATACTTCGTGTTGACTTTATCATCAATCGCCAGGGCAGGATGTTCATTACCAGGCCAATCTCCATCGTTCGGAACACCCTGGACGATATCGCTCGGCACAGTAACATCCGACGGTTTAACCGGTAACATCATCTTGACAGCGTTAAGGAAAATCTTCTCGCCATCGGGTGTGAGATTATACTCACCTCGACCAATGGCGGGCACTGTCTCTTGCGTACCGGCTGCAAAGAACATACGCGGACCACCGGCTATCTGACCTGAGCCTGGATAGAATTCCACTCCAGCTTCCCATACGATAATCCACGCGTCGGCACTTGTCGTTTCGGCAATTAGTGTTCCGTTACCCACATCAGTAGTGATGAATGAGATTGGACCCACAGTTCCATCCATGGCCAGCACTACGTTATCCACATCAAGCGCCACACCCTCAAATACAGGATGTTCGGGTACAGTAGCAACCATTGGAACATCAAGATTCGGGATAGTGGCGGAATTCACCCAGTTCCAGCGGGTGTTCCTGACGAGATAGGGGGTGGTCAAGATTAGTGGCGTCGTGACTGAGTTCCATTGGCTTATCTCATCGCCATCATCGTAATCACCGCTGCTGATGTTGCGACTTACAATGATGAGGTCGGCAGCATTGAGAGCGGCAATTTTAGCATCATCGAGGGTACGCCAGTACCCGTTACCGAGTGCCACATACTGGTAGTCAACTGTGTTCCCTTTAGCAGTCAGCATGTCCACCCAGGCCTGGTCATCCGGAGCGCCGTCTTGGTTATCATCATAGGCATCTGAGACCCAGATGATATTTGCGCCGGCTGGCTTGACGACCCGGATGTCGTCGATACGGACCGTGCCGGTGCCGCCGGCCGCCGGATTGGCTACATCACCTACACCAAAGTAAAACTTCGCGGCATTCTTCGCATCCACGCCGGCAAATTGCTGGAGCGGAATCGTCCACTGACGCCACGCATCTATACGTGTAGCACCAGCATAAGGATGAGCTACCGAGGCGATTGCTCCGGTACTATCCTCCAACGCCACATATATCGGCTCAGGAGTATTAAACGGTATGCCAATGTCTGTATCCATGTCTTCGGCACTTATGTTGCCCTTAACACTCACGTTGTCGAATGTGTATGTGCGCTTCTGGCCGGCTGCGTGTGAGGTAACGAACAGACCAATGTAAACGTCCGCTGCCATCTCAATGTCCCAGGGGTTCGTTATAGCGCCGTCCGGCGATGCATCTGTGAACAGCACCCAATTAACACCATCGGCAGAAGAGTAAGCTGTAATCGTGTTGCCTGCTCGTGTCAGTTTTACCCA
>Ga0315314_1000660_pt1 | contig 35660 bp, 39 predicted proteins | sample TDP9_MG_FD_203631 | JGI IMG/M metagenome (GOLD analysis project Ga0315314, IMG submission 203631) | Freshwater sediment microbial communities from Lake Towuti, South Sulawesi, Indonesia - TDP9 | ecosystem: Environmental > Aquatic > Freshwater > Lake > Sediment | place: Indonesia: South Sulawesi... | reverse complement strand
ATCTTCGCAGCTTCTCTCTGTCTCTTTCTCGATTCATCATCTGGGCACACTTTCAATGCTTCAGCCCAGCTTGTCCGAAATGTCTTTGACTTCTGCACTGACCTAGAACCACACTATCGCTACATATATTACACGAAGCCTTGACCATCTTGGAAATCGGGCGATAATTGAGATGGACGTTCTCGAAGCGATCCGTACACGTAGAAGCATAAGGAAGTACGATCAAACCAGAGATGTTGAAACTGAGAAACTTCTTGCATGTCTAGAAGCGGCCAGGTGGGCGCCATCAGCCAGCAACAGACAACCTTGGCACTTCATCGTGGTTCGAAACAAGGAGATGAGAGAAGCGCTCGCGAAGCTTCACCCCTATGGGAAATTCATGGCACAGAGCCCGGTAGTTCTTGTTGTGTTGGGTGACCCACAGAAGCATCCGAAATACTTCAAATGTGACCCTCCTATTGCGACTCAGAACTTCCTGCTCGCTGCTCACGCTCAAGGCCTAGGAACCTGTTGGATGGGTGTGATAGACGCGCCATTCGAAGGAGAAATGAAGCGACTGCTCAGTGTGCCAGAAAGCCTTAGGATCATATGTACAGTTTCGATTGGGTATCCAGCAGAGAAGCCCGAGAAGACTCGACAACCACTTGAAGAGCTAGTTTCATACGAAAGGTACGGAGCCGAATCGAAGTAGTCGACATCCGAGCAACTAGAGGATCTCAGCCTAGACCCAGCGCGTCTTCAGGCCACTCAATGCCTTAATGTGCTCATCGTCTGTGAAGCATGTGAGCCCGCGAAGAATGGCTGTGGCACTTATGATTGCATCTGCCAATGGAAAATCCCTCCCCTGAGCCACCTTTATTTCAGCAGCTTCCATGGCAATATCAGAATCCACATAGATTATCTCGAAATCCCTCTCGATAGTGGTCTTCCGTATTTTCGCTACGTCACGACCTTCAACTTCAAGGCTTACTCTGTATACTTCGTAGATAGTCATGGCAGAGACATATCTAGGTCTGTGGGATTCCAACTCCTTCAGGAGCTTCCTTTTGAGTGTCGCTTCCTTGGCTGTGTAAACCGTTAGAAAGTAGCGTGTGTCGTAAAGTGTATCAGACATCTTCTCGCCGGATCTCGTTCAGGCGCTTCCTCAGCTGATCATAGGTGCTCTTGCTTGTTCCTGCCAGATCCCGAGTGGACAGCGCCTTTCTCAATAGGATCCCATCCCCTGCGTCTACCGCATCCAACTTCGTTCCCTCCTTAAGCCCGTACTTCTCTCGCAACTCCTGAGGGATTGTTGTTTGACCTTTCCTAGTCACCGTCACCGTTGTCAAGCGTTACCACCACATGAACCATAGCAAGGTAGTACTAGACTCTTGCGGTACTACAAAAATGTAGCGGTAGCACCATGCTATCTCATACGCAGAAACGCAGCCCTTGATCAATGTTGGGAAGTTTGAAAGTGACTCTTGCCAAGTAAGAACTAGGTGATAGTTCGCGTTGTGGTTCAACTGGATTATGAAACACGAGTAAGAATTCGTACCTTGGGAGGAATGGTGCCGAGGGGAGGATTCGAACCCCCATGGAGCGGCTCTGCAGGCCGCCGCATAACCTCTCTGCCACCTCGGCTCAGCTCCTAGTCCATTGGTTGAGAGGTTTTTCAACCTTTTCGACGGAAGGAAAAGGTGACCTATGTGCCGTGGAGTGGAAGACCTATAAGCAATCTCCCATCAAGCTTCTGGCTTCACAACGTCTGTACCAAAGCCAGTATGTCAATAGAATAGGAAGTATATGAGGAAGGCAACCATTGTCTGAGGAAGAAGCGCCCCCGGCTGATCAAAGGTCCATGTTCACGCTCGTGGGTCTTACGCTCTTTGCCATGGTAGCCTCCAACATGATCACGCCTACGCTATATCTTTACGCAGCAGAACTCGGGGCATCGCTTGCGTTCATAGGATTGATAGCATCGGCCGCTTCAGGCGTGAGACTCCTTTCGAGAGTCCCGATGGGTCTTCTCTCAGATCGATTTGGCCGTCGTCCACTAATACGCATCGGAACACTTGGAGTTGTAGGCTCCCTACTGATGCTATACTTGGCGCTTGCACCGTCTCAAGTCCTCATCGCATATGTCGTCAACACATTGGCCTTCATGTCCATCTTTACCATTGGACTCACAATGGCTTCCGAGATTTACTCTGCGCGTAAGGCAACTGGAGTCTCCCTCTTCGCACTGTCATCTTCCTTGGCAATGTTCATCGCACCGGGAATCTGCGGTCTCCTGCTACTGCAGTTCCGCATCCGGGAAACCTATCTCTTCGCATCTCTAATCGGGCTAGGAGGACTTCTCTGCTCGGCGCGTGTAGCCGCCTCGCCAGGATCAAGAGCCTCTCTGAGCATTAGAGGAAGCCTAGGAAACGTCCTGAAGGATGAGAACATTCGGTTCGCCGCAGTGCTTGAAACGTTCTTTGCCTTAGGCTTCAATTCGATCTTTATCTTCCTTCCCCTCTACCTTTCAGAAAGATTCCGACTCACGTCAGCCGAGATCTCCTTTCTAGTCGCCATATACTCTCTAGCCATGGTGTCAATCAGACTTCCCCTTCCTAAGTTGCTACAAAGGATTGAAGAGAAGAGCATGACCGCCCTAGCGTTCCTTGAATATGCAGTAGCCCTGATGGCCATGCCGTTCGGCAACTCTCTCGTCCATTTTTCCGTGCTTCTCTTCGCAGCAGGAATGGCGCATGGAATGATATTCCCGTCAATGGCACTAGTAGTGTCTAGGTCTAGTCACCTCGATCTTGCCTTGGCAAACTCGGTCTATCTTGGAGTTGGGGACATGGTCACGGTAATCGCTCCTCCAGTGATTGTGACATTCATCCAAGCGTTTGGATACAGCTCAATCTATCCGGCGGCCTCGATAGGGATGCTGATTGGAGTAGCTTATGCTATGATAAAGGGAAGGAAGCACACTCGGTTTGAACATGGGGGGAAGAGTCTTAGCGATATGCTTCGACAGTAATGTGGCCAGAACCAAACGGAAGAAGACCTTTTTCGGAGTTGGAACGTTCCTTCAGAAAGACGACGGCAAACACGAAGATGCTGTACAGACATGCTAAAATAGGAAGACGAGAACTACGGAGCCCCTCTATCTCAAGGATGATTGAAGAATGGCAGATGATGCTTTGGCGGAGCCAATCGAGAGCCGACTCCTAGACGCAGCCCTCAAAGGAATGAGGAACGCGAAGGTTCTATGGGGATTCAGAGTCGGGGCAGCAGTTCTTGGCGACGATGACGAGATCTACGAAGGATGCAATGTCGAAAGCGAGATAGCAGGACTAGGAGTGTGCGCGGAAAGAAGCGCTATTGATCACGCGGTCATTCATGGAAAAAGTAAGATCAAGGCCGTCGCCGTGGTCGCAGACCATCCTTCAATCGAGAATCTAGCACCATGCGGCGCTTGTAGGCAATACATAAAGGAGTTTGCAGACGGCGACATATGGGTCGTGATGGCCATGGCGAAAGGCGGTTCGATCCAGAAGCAGACAAAGCTGAGAAGGAAGATAGGTGAAATGTTGCCATATCCATACCGTACAAACGCCTTCCTTACTCAAACACATCTCCAAGATCTTGTTCAGAAGTAGTCGCCTGTAGACAAGTTCCCTGCATCTCGGTCTTAACTGACCGTTAGCCCATCGTCGAAGGGCGCAAGTAACTCAATCCATAATGAAGAGTCATCGAGCGTAGGTGACCTTTAAGTACATTTACAAGGTTTTGGAGCTTCGATCTGAGAGACCACTATTCGGTTGGGTCTGACTGTTGAAAGACAGAATGAAGAGAATCCTTGTAACAGGTGCGTTCGGTCAAATCGGCTCGGAATTGATTGTGGAGCTGCGCAAGAGGTACGGCAGTGATAACGTCGTGGCTGTCGGGCACAAAACGAAGCCCAGTAGAAAGCTGCTTAGCTCCGGTCCCTTCGGTTTCGTCGATGTAAGCAGAAGAGAGACTGTTGAAGAGTTTGTGAAGAAGTATGATGTTGACACTATCTACCATTTGGCGGCGATTCTGTCAGTTGCGGGTGAGAAGAACCCGCAGCTTACTTGGGAAGTCAATATGAAAGGGCTCTACAACATTCTTGAGATCGCCAAGGAGAACGGACTTGTTCGAGTCTTCTGGCCGAGTTCCATCGCAGTCTTCGGCCCGGAGACTCCTCGCCGGAATGCACCACAGGAGACTGTGCTACGGCCCAGAACGATCTATGGTGTTACCAAAGTTGCAGGCGAGTTGCTTTGTGATTACTATGTCAGGCGATTCGGGGTTGATGTTCGAGGTGTCCGCTATCCGGGTATAATCAGCAGTGAGACTCCTCCGGGTGGCGGCACAACAGATTACGCCGTGGAGATTTTCTACGAAGCGATTAGGCACAAGAGATACACGTGCTTCGTGAGAGAGGATACGACCCTTCCGATGATGTATATGCCTGACTGCATCAGGGCCGCGATACAGTTGATGGAGGCAGACCCATCTCAACTCAAGCACCACTCTGATTTCAACTTGGCAGGCATGAGTTTCTCGGCTGGACAACTGGCCAAAGAGATCAGGAAGCATATTCCAGAATTCACATGCGAATTCAAACCTGATTTCAGACAGGCAATAGCCGACTCTTGGCCTATGTCAATCGACGACAGCGCTGCTCGGAAGGAGTGGGGATGGAGATCAAGCTACGACCTGGCTACCATGACTGAAGACATGCTAGAGAAACTCGAAAGAAGATGCATGAAAGGATAGTTTGGGTAACGCAAGAACTAGTGTGAGCTAACCCGACGCGACTTCACGGAATCAAACGACACCATGAGGACAAATAGCTTTATGGCCTAATCCGCCTCCGAATCTCTCTTGAGAGGTCAACGTGAGATGAGAGACCCCGCAAGCTTCCTGAAGCAAGAATACGAGCAACTGGTCAGGGATCAGTTGGACTGGAAACTCAGGGTTCTGCAGAGCAGTAGTTCACCAAAGTCAATTGTCGATGGAAAAGAGGTTCTCATGCTCTGCTCAAACAATTACTTGGGCCTAAGCAATCATCCAAAACTGAAGAAGGCAGCAATAGAAGCCATTGAAAAGTACGGCGTGGGATCCGGATCGGTTAGGCCAATCGCCGGAAATATGGACATACACATGAAGCTTGAAGATAGACTGGCAAAGTTCAAACATACAGAGGGATCGCTGACTTTCTCAGCGGGTTTCACGGCGAATCAAGGCCTTATCCCCCAATTGGCCAATGAAGGCGATTTGATAATTAGTGACGAGTTGAATCACGGAAGCATCATCGATGGCGTTCGACTCTCAAAGGCTGACCGAGCGATCTACAAGCACTGCGACGCAGACGATCTGGCCAGAGTTCTGGACAAAGCAGAAGCCAAGAACTATCGCCGGATCATGATAATAACTGATGGTGTCTTCAGCATGGACGGCGACATCGCTCCTGTCGACAAGATAGTGAAATTGGCAGAGCAGCATGGGGCAATGACTTACGTCGATGACGCCCATGGAGACGGGGTTCTAGGCGAGAAGGGTCGCGGCATCACTTCTCACTTCGAAGTGGAGGGCCGAGTCCACGTAGAAATGGGAACCTTCTCAAAGGCCTTCGGTGTTGTTGGTGGTTACATCGCTGGAAGCAGGATTCTAATCAACTATGCCTTCAATAAATCAAGAAGCTGGCTGCTGAGCGCCTCCTCTCCCCCACCTGTGGCAGCGGCGTGTCTGGCCGCGATCGAGGTTGTTGAGAGCGAGCCACAGCATTTGGAAAATCTGTGGAAGAATACTCGATACTTCAAGAAGGCCTTGAAGGCTTTGGGTTTTGACATAGGCCAAAGTCAAACGCCCATCACACCTGTGATTGTGGGCGAGAGTGCTGTAGCAAAGCAGATGAGTACGAGGCTTTTCGAGAAGGGAGTGTTCGCGCTCCCGATTGTTTTTCCGATGGTGGCCAGGGACAAGGCTCGAATAAGGACTATGATGAACGCTGCTCTCCAGCAGGAACATCTCGACTATGCAATCAACACGTTCGAAAGAGTCGGTAAGGAGCTGAGGATAATCTAAGTTAGCGTCTAGCCTACGAAGACCGGCGTCCTGTCAAACATCATCTTCTGCGCAGGTGGCTTAGTAGTTCTCACAGAAGAGTTCAAAGTAGGCTCGGGCGTGAGCGCAGACAGGACACTTCTCCGGGGCTTCTTTGGCTTCAAGAATGTGGCCGCAGTTACGACACTTCCACTTGACAACAGAAGGCTTCTTGAACACTTGGCCGCTCTCAACATTGCCTAGAAGCTTCAGGTATCTTCGCTCATGGTGCACTTCGACAGACGCGACCTGACGAAAAGTGCCGGCCACATCTTTGAATCCTTCCCTGTCTGCGACATCTGCGAAGTCAGGATACAACGTTCCCCATTCCAGCTTTTCTCCTGCAGCCGCAGCTCTCAGATTTTGTGCAGTAGTCCCGATAACCCCAGCCGGATACCCCGCAGTGATCTCGACTTCTCCACCCTGAAGCAGTTTGAAGAAGAGTTGCGCATGCTCCTTTTCATTATCCGCGGTTTCCGTGAAAATAGCTGAGATCTGCTCGTAACCCTCCTTTCGCGCTGCACTGGCAAAGAAGGTGTACCTAGTTCTTGCTTGAGATTCACCAGCAAACGCAGCTAGAAGATTCTTCTCAGTCTCACTTCCCTTCAGTTCCAAGATCAATCTCTCCCAAATTGAAATTCAACCTCATTCTTCGGATAAATTAACATTGCTTGAGTCAACAGGTTGCGGATTGAGGATAAATTGGTCAGCTCGATTCCTTCCGGAATCATCAAGTAGCTAAGCTACTCATGTTAGGCGCGATGCAGATACCAGGCTTGCGATTGAGGAAAGAGATTGCCTTCTAGGACACGGCGTAATACCGTCGGAGGAGCGGGTGCGCCTCTCTTCTTCGAGCCAAAACCCGGGCAAGTCCAAGGCCAGCTATGAACCCTCCCACATGAGCCCAGTAGGCCACTGAAGCGTCTGTTGCCAACAGCCCCAAGACCAGCTGGTAGAGGAACCAGAATCCAATCAGAACGTAAGCCGGTAGCCTGATCAGGCGGACAAATATGCCGAACGTAACAGCGGTTCTGATCCTGACGCTTGGAAACAGATAGACGTATGCTCCGAGCAAGCCCGATATTGCTCCAGAAGCTCCGATAGAAGGAATCGTCGAACCCCAATCCGAAACCAGATGGAGTAGAGATCCTGCAAATCCACAGATCAAGTAGAAGGCTAGATACGGCACATGGCCGCAGAGATCCTCCACGTTGTCTCCGAAAACGTACAGGTACAGCATGTTCCCTGCGAGATGCAGGATGCCTCCATGCAGGAACATAGAGGTTAGAAACGTGTAGTAGGTTCCTTGACGGACAATCGCGCTCGGCACGAAACCAAATGTCTGAATCATCTGCGCGGAGAGTCTCGGATCAATAAGCATCTCCCAGAGAAATATCGCAACATTGGTTATGATAAGAGCCCAAGTAATTATGGGCATAATTCTTGTAGGATTTTCGTCCCCGAGGGGAATCATGGTATCACTGTGACAATGACGCTATTGTGAAAGTATTTGGAGCTGTCTGTCTACCGAATTGAGAAGCTCACGTAGACAGCATTTCTGAAACTTAGTGGCGGGTCTACTTTTATAGCTAGCCAATGCGGGTTCAAACATGAACCGAGACACCAATGTGAAGCCGCCCGGGTAGCCAAGCCAGGTTAAGGCGATGAGAGGCGAAAACCCTCTCGCAAGCCTCGAGATCTGAACTTGAATGGGCATAGACTGGCTAGCCATTGGCCCTACGGGCCGCATGGGTTCGAATCCCATCCCGGGCGCCAGTCCTCTAGTCCGTCCACCACAGATCCTGCGCGATATTCTTAAATCGCCCTTGAAGCGACGGCTTGAGAATAAGACGTGGGGAGAACACGGTAAGCTGGCGCATGTGGTGAGGATAGGAAGACAAGCAGTAGTCTTCGCTGCCGGATTGTTTGCAATAGTTGCGGCATACTGGTTGGTGATGAACTTTGTTGAGAATCCTGAGATCTCCTCCCTGCCCTATTACACCTTCAGAACTCTCTTGAGAATCACGATAACACTGGGGATCTCAGTTGCTTGGGGTGTGCCCTTCGGAATACTAGCCTCCACGAACAAGACGGCTTCAGTCATACTTGTGCCATCCATTGACCTGTTGCAGTCCATTCCGATACTGGGCTACTTCCCTGTCATAGTATTGTTCTTCATATCGCTCTTTCATGGGGGCGAGATTGGAATTGAACTTTCGGCAATATTGCTGCTTTTTACGTCTATGGCGTGGGCTATATTCTTCGGCGTTGTGGGTGCGGTCAAAGGAATCCCCGTGAACATAATCGAGGCGGCTCAAAGCTTCGGGGTAACAGGTTTCAAGTACATTCGCCACGTGATCCTCCCAGCAATCGTTCCCGCCCTGATTTCCGGATCCACGCTTGCCTGGTGTGACGGCTGGTTCTTCATGATAGCTGCTGAGTACATCGTCTACTTGGGCACCACTTACTCGGTTCCTGGGCTGGGGTCTTACTTGGCCAAGGCAGCATATGTCTACAACGATCTGAATCTCTCCGTGATAATTCTGGTCTTGATTACTGCAATAGTCTTCTACCTTAACTCCTTCACGTGGCACAGGCTCATGGAAAGGGCTGCCACAGGCACATACAAGCCTGTCGCAAGAATAGGCCTTTCAGGCCTTGGAAAACTTGGAGTGATTCGGCCACGATGGTTGCATCTGGGTGATCGGATCCATAGGCCGAAGTCTCTGATCTTGGCATCAAAATGGGTGAAGCGATACACTCGTCTGGAGAAGGCTGTCGCCCTTGCCATATCCTTGACCGCAGCGTTCGCAATCATCTACTACATAGCGGGACAAATCCCCAGCGAGGTGGGCTTCCACGAAGCTTTCGCAGACCCAGAGTTTCTGAATCTTCCCGTCTACACGGTCCTGACTCTGGGGAGGCTTACAGTCGCCTATGTTATCTCTTTGGGCATTGCCTTAGGGATGGGCGTTTTGGCCGCTGAGCATAAGAAGTTTGCAGCGATCTTCTATCCCATATACGATATCGGACAAGCGGTTCCGATCCTCGCGTTGTTCCCCATATTCTTTGTCTATCTCAGTCGAATCTTCGGGGGCAGGCTTGGCTTGGAGGTCACTGCAATTGTCGTTCTAGTCTTGGATATGATATGGTACATGTTCCTCAACGTTGTTGGCGCCGTTAAGAGTATACCCAGTGAGATCAAGGAAGTCGGCCGTCTTCTCGGGTTCAAGGGGCTAAAACGCATTACTCACATTGTGATTCCAGCGATCTTGCCTGCCATTGTCACGGGCAGCATTCTGTCGTGGGGAACTGGGTGGAACACTATAATCTTCGCTGAGTACATGCCCTATGAAATGGAGCTGTTCGGTGGACAACCTCTCTCTCTTCCTGGATTGGGGTCATATCTTGACAAGACCGGCTATCTCCCGCCTCCAAAAGGGAACACTGTAAGGCTTCTCTTCTTGTTAGGCGAGATAGCCGCCATCGTGCTCGCAATGGAAGGCCTGGTATGGAGGAAGTTGCTGAGGAGGTTCGAGAAATATCGAGTTGAGGTTTAACCCTTGACTGTGATTGAGTCAAAACACGTAACGAAGACCTTCGAGTTAGAGAAATCCGAGATCCCAGTCTTGAAGGATGTCAATTTCTCAGCCAATGAAGATGAGTTCGTCTGTCTAGTAGGACCATCCGGGTGCGGCAAGTCGACTCTACTAAGGATAATCGCAGGTTTAGAGCATGCTGATGCAGGTGAGGTTCTCTTTCATGGCCAACCTCAGACATCTCCGACTCCGAAGATCACCATGATCTTCCAGCTCTTCGGTCTACTTCCATGGAAGACTGCACTGGAGAATGTTGAGGTTGCTTTGGAGATCTTGGACATGAAGAAAGAAGCAAGAGTGGAAATTGCAAGATCCTATCTTAGAATGGTTGGCCTAGAGGGTTTTGAGAACGCGTATCCTCATGACCTTTCAGGGGGGATGAAGCAGAGAGTCGGCATAGCAAGAGCGCTGGCTCTTCAGCCGGAAGTTCTATTGATGGATGAGCCCTTCTCCTCGCTAGATGAGCTAACAGCTAAGACCCTACGTTCGCTAGTGCTGGATATTCGCGGGAAGACTTCGCTTGCGACGAACACTTTTATCATGGTAAGCCACAATGTCGAAGAGGCCGTATTCATGGCCGATCGTGTGATAGTGATGTCGCCGAGGCCGGGACGAATTGTTGGAGACGTTAAAGTGGATATTCCTCCACCTCGCACACGGTACCTTAGGGACCCGGTTCACTTCAAGTATGTCGATGAAGTTGTCGAAATCCTAGAAAAGAGTAAGTAGGTTCCTATGAATCTCTGGCGTGACATACCTGCAGGCGACAAGCCTCCAGACCTAGTCAACGTGATCGTTGAGGTCATAAGTGGGTCGAGGGACAAATACGAATATAGGAGCGACTGGGAAGCTTTTGTACTGGATCGTGTGCTTCACTCATCAGTAGTCTTTCCGGTCGATTACGGCTTCATCCCCCAGAGCTGGTTCGTCGATAACGACTCCTTGGACGCGATGATCCTTAGTTACGAGCCGCTAGAGGTGGGCTGCATCATAAAAACGCGAACAATCGGCGTCCTTGTAATGGAGGATGAGGAAGGAGAGGACCCCAAGATCCTATCAGTCCCAACCACGGACCCAAGGTTCGAAGGATTCAATGACTTGAGCGACGTTCATGCTCACAAGTTGAGGGAGATCCAAGAGTTTTTTGAGACATACAAGAGGCTTGAGCCGAAGAAGTGGGTGAGGTTCAAGGCTTGGAGAAGTGCTGAAGACGCAAAGAGCATAGTTCGCCAAGCATTAGACCTCTACCAAAAGACGTTCCGAAGCCCATAACGCTACGATTTCGATCTACGAGACTCTTGACTGAGTATCAGGGACTCAGCTATAACTCTGGCTCAAATATCGATCGATACTTCGACCTTCAGCTTCCATCAGCAAGATGTTTCAAAATGGCTCGACAAACGTAGGCGCGGTAGCGAGTGACTCGCCTCTGCTTTTATGCCCGCTTAGCATGTATAGATTCTAGAGGATCACAGTGTTTGGATAGGAAACTCGCAAAGATCACAATCGGGTTTGCACTGCAGAGCGCTATCCCTCACTGGCGTGACACTGAAGCACTGCTTGCCCTCTACTCCGATCCGAATCTAGAGAAGGCGCGAATACTCCATGACGAACTAGCAGTGTCCCGCAATCACTGCGACAGAGAGGTCGCCATCTGGCTCCAAGGGCTGCATGAGCACGGTCCATCCGAATTGGATATCAAAGCGCTAATGGCAACGATGCGGGAGATGGAATCCATACTGTATTTTCTGATCAATCAGGTTGGAGAGGCTCAGCGTGAAGTCAACGACTGGATGAACTACATCGCCAATTCAGCGGAAAGCTTAGCAGATGGCTTCTGGATTGACGCAAAGATCTTCTTGAGTCATGCGTTGGAGATCTCTCAGTCGATGGCCATTGAGCGGCTGAAGTCTGACCTCAACCTTAAACGGAAACTTGACATTCTTCAGAGAGCCACTGCACAATACTTCGCAGAGATAAGAACGCTCCCATCGAAGCTAGCGATTCCCGAGGATAGGCTTGAAGTCATAATGGCAGTACAGAAGGTTTTGCTCGATCTGATGCAAGCCCATTACCAAGGAAGGCACGAAGAGAACGACGAAGTTCTTGGAATTGCCATCCGGCGACTGAACACAACTATTCGTCACCTAATGACCGAGGACAAGGAAATCGAAACCGCAAAGCAAGAGATGCAATTGATTTCCGAGTATCTGAACGAGAAGCAAAACAAGATCGTCGACGAAAGAAGGCGCGAACTAGCCCGTGAATGCGGCGAAAGAATGGAGGAACTGGCAGAGACTAGGACTCCCTGACAGAACCTTCAGGCACTCCCGTAGGTTCTCTCTCGAAAAACCTTTCTCAAATGCCTCCCCTATAGTACAAAACGTGAAGCAATCATGCACAGTACATTGGAGGAGTTCAGGAAGTACCGTGAGAGGATGAATGAGAAGATTCTGGCGTCAGGCAACATTCAGATTCAACGATTCTTCAACCTAGATACCAGAGCTTATGAGCAAGGCGCGCTCCCTTCCAAGACGAAAGAGCTGCTGGGCCTGGTGGCCTCGATGGTGCTCAGATGCGACGACTGCATAACGTACCACGTAGTCCGCTGCGTGGAGGAAGGGGTAACCGACCCAGAATTCTTCGAAGCTTTCAATGTGGCTCTGGTCGTGGGCGGGTCAATAACGATACCGCATTTGAGGCGTGCAGTTGAGCGCCTTGACGAGTGTAGACAAGCCAGATAAGATTCCTGCAAACTGACTTGTAGGTGTATGGAACGAGATTTCCACCTTGAGTGGTTCCCGTTCAGTCGCCCGGAAAAGCGAGGCTCCCCAAGGTTAACCGATAATACTACCGGTGTGCTACTCACGACACTATGAAGTCGATCTCCGGAGGCAGAGGTGAAGTCAACGTTCGTGCTGCCAGAGAAGGAGACCTAGACAACTTAGTGGAGCTGAAGCATAAACTAGACGAGTATCATGAGCTTCCTGGCCTCTGGCCGCCAATTGGAGGTAGAAGAAGGACCTTTGCACGGTACAGAAAGATGCTCCATCAACGAACAGCAAGATTGCTTGTCGCCGAGCGTTCGCCCCACAGAATAGTTGGATATCTAACAGCGACAATTCAAACGAGAGAGTGTCCAGATAGGGACTTTAGACGGGTCGGTATGATTGGGGAAACCTTCGTTGACATAGAGCACAGACGACACGGGGTAGGTACGTTGCTGGTCGGGGCAGCGAGAAGGTTCTTCTCAAGCCGAGGCATCAAACATGTTACGCTTCGGAACGCCGTAGGCAATAGGCTGGCGAACGAGTTCTGGGAAGGACTGTCGTTCGAACCGGTGCTCTATACACGAACCACGACCATCAAGAAGCTGGCAACGGCGATCAGAACAAGAAAGTTGCGCATATGAGACTCGGTCCTGCCTAACCGTGTGCTCATGCGACCATGTCACATTTCTCCAGACTCTCCACGGTTGCTAGTGCATCTACACGCGTTTTTCTCGTCCATACCTACAGACTTTTTGGCATGTTCTACACATCAAATGAGAACTCTTTGTGAGGGACGGCTCGAATCTGATCCACTTCTCATTTCTCTCAAAGTCTTCCTTGTCGGCAATGTGGGTCCCAACAAGGCATTTGCTGTTATCAACCCTATACGGCGTTAGAGCTCCGACAGGACAGACTTTGACGCATTCTTCGCAGGCACCACAAAGATCCTGCTCAAAAGGCCTGTCGGCCAGCATCTCGGCGTTCGTCAAGACGGATGCCAATCGTATCCATGGGCCAAGAACTGGATTTATGATCAAGGCGTTCTTTCCATAGTTCCCAAATCCCGCCAGCTGTGCCAATCTCTTGAAGGATAAGGAATGAGCAGAAAGAGCCTTGTAACCGTGCTTCTCCAGATAGTTTATCACTGCTTGTGTTGGCATCGCGAGAGGAACGTACCCCGGGTAGATCCACTTCTCGCCTTTTCTTATCGCTAGCTCAAGCATGTCATCCCAGACATGATAGCCAATCATGATAACGTGTCTTGCGTCGGGCATCACGTCCGTGGTCTTTTTGGTGTATTGTTGTATCTTCCATCCGACCCAGACGCTTGGGAGAGAGTCAACCGTCTTTGCGGACACGACTCCGACAAGGGTCGCACCTGAGTTCGAGGCGATCTCCTTCACTTCTGTCGTGAGCTTCCCGGGTTCGGGATCATCTCTCGGCAACGATCTTACCTTTTCCTCCGAGAACGATGCTCAAGCAGTCTAGAATCTAAAAGCATTATCTTGGGATCAGTTGGAACGAAAACGCGTCTTGACTGCACAATAGTAGCTCGCGTGGTGAGGCCGTTTCTTCCTTCCGGTCTGGAGAGGGTTGTCGAATAGAGGAGCTTAAACAATGAAACCATAACTATTACAGATGGAAGAAGAGCGCTGACAAGTTGATTCCGCAGGTTGGTTCGGGATTTGAATAAATCATTGCGCATGTTGGCTGAGAAAATTGTTCGAGATTCCCTCCGAGTAACCAGTAGCGACGTTGTGGTCATTAACACTTGGGACTGGACATCTGATGTTGCTTCGGCCTTGGCTTTGGAATGCTATAGGATGGGGGCCGACGTACTCATGACCTTGTATACAGACGACTTTTTCTTTGAACATCTGAAGATTTTGTCTGAGGAGGACCTAAGACAGACTTCAAGGCATTGCCTAGAACTGGCCGATTACGCATCTGTTGAGATCTTCGTGGGGTCGCCTCAAGACCATTCAAGATTCAAGGATATCCCAGCCAGCAAGATGGCAGCGAATGCGCAAGGGGAGAAGGCGCATTTTGAGAAGAGTCGCGATAGGCGGATAAGGACGGCGATCTTGGAATTCATCAGCGTCCACCCTAAGGTCGCGAAGACGTATCGATTTGACTGTGCGACGTGGGAGAGAACCCTGCAATCCGCAGTGATGATTGACTATCGTGAGCTTTCTGAATTCGGATCGAAATTGGCTTCCATGCTTAAGGGAGGACGAAATATCCGTATCACGCAGGGACGGGGCACAGACCTGAGCTTCGAGATAGCTGGAAGAACCCCTCAAGTGTCAGACGGTGTGATCGACGAGGCTGATGTGGAACGGGGGCAAGTCTCCATCGCTCTACCGTCCGGAACAGTCGCAGTGGCTCCTCTGGAGACAACCGCCGATGGCCGGGTGAGATTTGACAGGCCCCTACCAAGATCTGGAAAGCTGATCCAAGAAATGAACTGGAAATTCGATGCTGGCCTTGTGGTCGATTTCAGTGCAAAACAAAACTTGAGTGCCGTGAAGAACCGTTGGGATATGGCGACAGGCGACCGAGACAGAATAGGAAGCTTCATTCTGGGCGTCAATCCAAAGGCAAAGTTCGGCTTCAACATCGACCCTCTAGTTAGAGGAGCAGTCTCGATAGGCATAGGAGAAAACAGGTATCTCGGAGGAAAGAACAACACAGACTTCGCTATCGCGGGCACGCTCAGCAAGGCCACTGTGGACTTGGATGGGACGCCCATCGTCAAGAATGGAAAGTATGTGACATAGTCCTAGACGGCGATATGCTGTACTTGATCGAACAGTCCATACATGGCGTTGCGCCAACAGGTGTGACCCGTGATTCAGATCTGGAGAAGGACTCACGCTTCCGGCTCACGGTGCCTGCGCTGACGTAGATGCCCGACAGACCTGTTTTCTTCTCGGCCTCAGAAAGTATATCAGCAGGCCAAGCAGACTCCACGCAATCCCGACTATCAATGTATCTATTTGGAAGAAGGCGAGAAGCAGAAGAGAAGAGATAATTCCCAACACTGGTGTGAGAGGATAGAGAGGTACCTTGTAGGGTCGCTTTAGGTGGGGTTGGGACCACCTCAACTTGATGAGAGACAGGTTGACTAACGAGAAGCCAACTATGAAACCAAAGCTCACGAGGTACGCAATGAACTCGATGCTGCCCGTTATGGATAGAGCCGCAACGATGATTGAGCCACTCATCACCGCAATGTGTGGCGTTCTGAAGCAGTCATGAATCCGTCCCAGACACTCCGGAAAATACCTATCATGGCTCATAGCACAGGCGGCACGTGAATATGCTATCGTCGCCGCGTTAAGAGAGGTCAAGGCAGCAATTAGTCCTGCAGCCGTCAGCAAGATTCCGCCGACACTGCCCATGAGCTTCTCAGCTAGAAACGTCAACGGTGCGGAAAACTCGGACAGGATTTCTTTCGGAACGATTCCAACAGTCACGTAGGCTATCAAGCAGTAGAGGACTATCAAAGCTACCGAAGATACTACGATCGCTCTCGGGATCGTTTTCTCTGGCTGCTTTATCTCAGCTTGAGTAGCTGCCACGGCTTCTACTCCAACATAGGTCTCAAAGATAAGCGCCATCACTACAAGTATGCTCGGCCATCCCTTTGCCATGATTGAATTGAATGTCTCAGGCTCAACTCCGTGCACAAGCCCGGCTCCAACAAGCAAAGAGAGAATCCCCAACAGTATCAGTGCCAAAAGGGACTCGACGGTTCCGGACTCCTTGATGCCCTTCACATTGAGCGCGGCGAAGATGACAGCAACCACAACGGCAGCTACGAATGAAGGGATCTGAGTAAAGGCAGATACTAAAACAGCTGATCCAAGCGCCATGAGCGCTGCATAGAAGATATTACTCGACCATTCAAACCATCCGGTCACGAAAGCCGCGATTCCGTCGAAAGCCTCTTTGACGTAGACATATTCTCCTCCCATCTTGGGCATCGCAGCAGCCAGTTCGCAGTAGCTGAACATGGTGCAAGAGTTTATGATGCCAGCGAAAAGGAAGGAGAGAACTACGGCCGGCCCAGCTATCCTGTAGGCGGGACCGAGTAGAGTGAAAACCCCGGCGCAGATCGTGCTTCCCATGGCCATCATGGTCGCCTCTAGAAGCCCAAGTTCTCTTTTCAGGCCTGGTGAAGGGGCACTCATCGATCCACACCGCCGGATGCCTTGATTGCAACTTAACCGGTGCTCTTTGAGCCTAGAGGGGCAATAGCCCGTGCCCTTAAGTCTTCTCTTGACAAACGTTGTTGTGAGTTCGGGACTCTTCTTCTACGCAGAGGGTTCGCTTGGTAGCTACCGATCATACTACTCGTGCATGACATCGACGAAGAATCGCAAACGAATCTAGGAAGATGGATTCTCGAGTAGTTCAACCCATATATGGGGATTTCTGGATATATCGCTCCCACCGTCCCACTCATAGGGATAAGAATGTCACGTCAACTTGGGAGGTCTAGTGCCCCGTCTTCTGCCTTGGGTCTGGCTGTGAGTTTGATCGGTCTTGGAGCTACCTACGGAGCTGTTGCGATTCTGAGGTCACTAGGCTTCGAAAGCATCTTCGCCACCATCAAAATCAGCGACGCGATGAGAGTGTTCATCAGCCTCTACCTAACAGGCGCCTCAATGAGCGTAGGCCTGTCTGGACTTGCCCTCTTCATGGCCTCGGCGGGAAAGATGAGGCAGGCTGGATGGTTTGGAATCTTCGGCACGATCTCGGCGATTGGGACTGCGCTTACTGGCCCAGCCTTCGCAGTAAGCTCGGAACCTTTTAGTATCGTCATCATCTTGGCTGGAGCAGTCTTTAGCTTCCTTGGCGGAACCCTTGCGCGCAGGATCCCATCCCCGCCAATGAAGGAACCTTTCCTCTCTACACTGCAGATAGCGAACTCCGCTGTTCTTTCGGCTCTGACAGCAATTCTCACAGGTATTGCGTTCGTTCCTTCACCTACTGGTGGGTTCACGCATATCGGTGACACGATCGTATTCATCGCTGCACTCCTATTCGGGTCGAAGGTCGGTGCTATAACTGGCATCGTGGGATCGGTGGCAGCTGACCTATGGGTCGGCTATCCGAGATGGTTCGTTTCGATCCCTGCGCACGGACTTGAAGGTTTGATCGCCGGTTTGGGAAGGCGTAGAAGCGTTCCGATTCAAATAGTCTCATGCGTGATCGGTGGCGTGGTGATGGCTTCAGTCTACTTCTACGTGAACATATTCATCAAAGGCTGGGCACTGGCAATCATATCCTATGCCAGAGATACCTTGGGACAAGCCGGGGTCTCCATCATACTTGCAATAATCCTGACTCGAACGTTGCAGAGAGTGCTTCCGAGGTTCAGGGCCTAGCCTATTCAACGACCTGAGGGGTTACAGCTCTATCGACAAGGCCTAGAGCCGACACGTGGCTTTCGCATCTCCCGCTTCTTCATATCTACTGAGGCTGTCCTTGAGAGCCGTGCTTTTGTATCTGACAAGTATTAGATTTCGTCAGATGAAAGGAAGGACTCGCCATGAATCTGAGAAGGCTGATGGATCTGTGGCAGAGAAGAGGTGAAACTTTCGGGAGAAGAAGCGGCCTCCTTCAACGTGGCGTAGCTTTACAGAGTATCATGAATGAATCTCTCGTCTTTCTCAGGGATCTTGAAGGCCCGGTCCTCGATGTTGGATGTGGTAACGGGGTACCTACCAGCAGCCTTGTTCAGCACTTTCGGGTCATAGGGGTGGACTTCGCTCTGACAATGCTCACCCAAGCAAAAGCCAGCCTTCCCTCAGCGGACTTCTTGAGAGCCAGTATCGATCATCTTCCGCTGCGGCACAATGTCATGTCGGCCGTCACGTGTTACTTCGTGCTCTCCGACTACGCAGAATGGAATTCGTTGCTCCGCGAATTGTGGCGCGTTCTCCTACCTCACGGCAAGCTTGTTCTAGCAGACTATTCCTTGAATGATGACTTCAACAATCTCCTAGACGACTTACAGAGAAGCGTCCTAGGCAAGGACCGCGGCATGTTCCGCCTAGATTCAGATTCCTTAAGCCGTGAGGTTGAGAAGGCAGGATTCAAGGTAAGAACCTCAAGAGAGATACATCATCCCCTCAGAATTCGACTTGATACTTTTGTCGACCAGCTCTATCTGTCATCTGCTGGTGCTCAGTACAGGGAGAAGAAGCTTAGTGAAGGTCAGTGGCGAAGACTCCTCGAAAGGCATGTAGAGGGGTCGGAAGTTATCGTAACAAGAAGATTTGCACTAGTCCTAGCGGAGAAGACAGCTTAGAGATCCATCCCTATCGGGTTCTGCACGATGTTCAGCGAGGGCTGATCTCCCTCTGACTTAATTAGCTGTCTTTCGATAGTTGCAGACTTGGATCTTGGTGATTTAGGAGGATTCTCATTGAGCCAAGAGAGAATTTCGGCCAAACATCCAGCTATTGGGAGAAGTATGCAATACCACATCCGTTGTAAGCCTGGCGATGTTGGTAAATACGTGTTCCTGCCTGGCGATCCTGATCGGGTTCCGAAGATTGGCCAACTGTGGGATTCTGCCAAGGAAGTCTCAATGCACCGCGAGTACCGTGTCTGGTCTGGAAGTATTGGCGGGCTAGAAGTTTCGGCTTGCTCGACCGGTATAGGCGGCCCTGCGACCGCCATAGCGTTGGAGGAGCTGGCTGCGATTGGCGCAGACACTTTCATCAGAGTTGGATCATGTGGTGCGCTTCGCCGGGAGGTTAAGCCGGGGGACCTGGCCATCGCAACTGGTGCCGTCAGGTTGGATGGAACTAGCAGACAATATGTCGAGCCTGAGTATCCTGCTGTGCCGAGCTACGATGTGACTTTGGCACTTATCGAGGCTGCCGAGAAGCTGGGTGTCCAATATCATGTGGGGTACACCGCGTCTGCTGACAGTTTCTACGCTGGCCAAGGTAGGCCAGGCTTCCACCAATACTTGCCTTCACGATATGAGAAGATAGTAAGCGATCTTGCCTCTGTCAACGTTCTGACCTTTGAAATGGAAGCCTCAACGATCTTCACGCTCTCCGGCATCTATGGTCTCAGAGCTGGCTGTGTCTGCGCAGTCTACGCCAACCGGATCACGGACGAGTTCCGCATAGCAGGTGAGGAAGAAGCTTGCAGAACCGCTGTGGAGGCAGTGAGAATCCTGAGCAAGTGGGATAGAGACCGAAAGGAGAAGGGAAAGCGTCACTGGTATCCTGGCCTCAGCTTCTGAGGTATGACCGTTGCCGAAGCTGTTCGGTACGTCGGGAATACGTGGTGACCTGAGCAGAGTATCGCCTGAGTTGGCGATGAAGCTGGGACTCGCCGTTGCTACATCGCTCAGGAACTCTGGAAGTGTTGCAGTAGGTCACGACGCCAGAACGTCCTCGCCGTATTTGAGGCACGCAGTCTCCTCTGGCTTGATGGCTGGCGGCTGTAAGACTGTTCAATTCGGACCAGTTCCGACTCCAGTGCTTGCTTTTGGAACAAGAGAGAACAAGCTGAACGCAGGCATAATGATAACAGGCTCGCACAACCCTCCGAGTGACAATGGACTGAAATGCTACAACCACGATGGACGAGAATACACGGGCGACGAGGAAGCGATTCTTGAGGATCTAATCCTCAACAGCTCGTATCGAACGGTTCCTTGGGACAGGGTCGGATCCACTGTAGCTCGCCAAGACATTGCGAAAGCCTACGTGAGAGCAGTATTGTCTGATGTCAAACCAGTAGGACGGCCGCTCCATGTGGTTGTCGATTGTGGAAATGGGGTGGGATCAGATATCACACCTAGACTACTCTCTAGACTCGGGTGCAAAGTGACCACAATCAACGCTAACATCGACGGAACATTTCCAGGCAGATCTCCAGAGCCAACTCCAGAGACATTGAACGATACTTCTAGATTAGTGTCAGAGTTGAGAGCCGATCTGGGAGTGGCGCATGACTCTGACGCTGATCGGTTGTCAGTGCTCGATGAGAGCGGGCGCTACGTAACAAATGACAGGCTCCTTGCCTTCTTTGCGAAGACCTTGCTGCAAAGATATGGGCCGGGCAGGATCGTGACATCTGTCGATACGTCTCCTCGCATAGATGAGGTGGCTGAGAGATACGGGGGACGCGTTGAAAGGACTAGGCTGGGTAAGACGCATGAAGCTCTTGTCTCCGGTGGAGATAAGCCTCTACTCTGCTGTGAGCCATGGAAGATTATCGATGCTCACTGGGGATATTGGGGGGATGGTATCTACGCGGCGTGTAGACTCGTAAGCAAACTTTCCGAAGAAAGAGGCACGCTCTCAAATCTGCTCAAGGACATACCTGATTATCCTCAAAGACGATTGGCGTTTCCTTGCCCTGACCGCATCAAGCACAAGGCTATGGAAGACATCAAGGCCAAACTAACGAAAGAGGAACATGTCAAGGATTTGTGGACATACGATGGAATCCGGGTCAACTATGAAGATGGCAGCTATATTCTTCTTAGACCGTCAGGAACAGAGCCAAAGATCCGCGTTTACTGCGAAGCCAAGTCAGAAAGCAGCCTGGGAAAAATGGTTGACAAGTGCACTGCCTTAGTGGAGAAGGCAACCCAAGGCTAGCTACCCAAATAGATCTGCCCGGAATCTCATCAACCCATTGACTCCCTGTCTTCGATCTACGAGTTGATTGCGCATCGATAGGGCCCGGATATCCATCTGACCGAAGCGAGCAACCCTTTTATTTTTGGCGATCTGAACCTGCTCGCTTCGAGGAGTCCCCTCACAGACATGCAAAGGCTCGCAGTGGGAAAGCAAGAGATACTGGTTCGGGTTTCTACAGGATCAGCGCTGACTCTCGGGCTTGCGAGTGGCCTCCTTGACGCAGGGCCAACAGCTCTATACCTGCTTACCTACCATCCAAGAAGATGCTCGGCCAACTGTGTCTTCTGCTCTCAGGCCAAGACAAGCCGCAGCAAGGAAGACCTCCTTTCAAGAGTCACCTGGCCGGTGTTTCGCTTAGAGGAAGTTCTTAGTGCTCTCACGATGAAAAGGGGGCACGTACGCAGGGTTTGTATTCAAGCTGTGAATTACGCCAATGTGGTCGACGACATCGTAGCGATCGCTTCTCACATTCTTTCGAGGATAAGCATCGATGTTTCCGTTTCCTGTCAGCCTATAGACTCTGGGGCACTCCACAGGCTTCGCCATGTTGGAGTGGATCGGATCAGCATTCCGGTCGATGCCGTCAATCCGAAGCTCTTTGACATATTGAAAGGACATGCAGCTGGCGGACCCTACAGCTGGCAGGGTCACATGAACGCACTTCGTCAAGCAGTTTCCGTGTTCGGAGCTGGCCGAGTGACTACGCATGCAATCGTGGGACTTGGTGAAACAGATCGGGATGTGTTGGGATTCATTCAAGAAATGACCGATCTAGGCATATGCCCGGCTCTATTTGCGTTTACTCCTATTCCGGGAACCCGACTGGAGGATAGAGATCCCCCTCCGATCTCACGGTACAGGCTCCTACAGACGGCACGTTACGTAATAGTCAACGGGCTTGCTCGATCAGAAGATATGAAGTTTGACGCGTCAGAAGCTCTTGTAGATCTTGGAGTTTCGAGAGAAGAGCTCAGACATGTGATTGAGTCTGGTCTTCCATACTTGACATCTGGGTGTCCAAACTGCAACAGGCCTTTCTACAACGAGAAGCCCAGTGGTCCACTATACAACTTCCCAAGGCCTTTGAATCCTTCAGAGATAGAGGAGATTGAACGAACCGTGAGGGGGGGCTGTCGTGACTGAGGAGTGGAGGTGGGTTAGGACCGGATTCAACGACGCCTTCACAAACATGGCTATAGACGAGACCATCCTCACCTCCAGAATTAGCGGCGCAGTTCCGAATACTGTTAGGTTCTATCGGTGGAACCCTTCGGCCGTCTCACTAGGTTTCTCGCAGGAAGTTGAGAAAGAAGTCGAACTTGAAGCCTGCAAGAGACTGGGCGTAGACTTGGTTAGGAGGCAAACTGGGGGAGGCGCTGTCTACCATGATTCAGACGGGGAACTAACCTACAGCATCGTCGCCAGTTTTGATGCGATCCCTTCCGATGTGATCGCGTCGTACCGGTATCTTTGCGACGGAATCGTTCTTGCGAGCCGGCATCTCGGCCTGAACGCGCAAATGAGCTTCAACGATAGAGCGCGGCAGTGCCCAAACGTAATGGTCAACGGAAAGAAGATCTCTGGCAGCGCTCAGACCCGCAGACGAAACACCCTACTTCAACATGGGACGATACTTGTAGATTCCAACCTCGAAACAATGACGAAAGTATTGAAAATGGGCCGACCAACGGCGAACATGTCACTCGAGAAATTGCAATCCAAGGTCACAACTTTGACACGCATACTCGGAAGGCCTGTATCTTTTGAGGAAGTGGAGGATAGTCTGAGGCTCGGGTTCGAAAAGATATTGAACGTCAGACTTTCTGAGCAGGCGCTTTCCTCGCTTGAGTTAAGGCAGGCCTCAGAGCTTCGTCTGAGGAAATACGCAACTTACGAGTGGAACTCTAGGCGGCAGATAGGTGAACGGAGAGCGGAAGCTGGACTAATCTACTCCTAGCGGGCAGAGTAGATCCATTTCAAGGCCCTCATAGCATTCAGTGTTACCCACTTGCTTTCTTTCCCCTTGGTTTCCAAGTTCGCATGCATTCTACCGGTTGGAGCACTCTCTAGAATCCATCGACCGCGAGAATTCTGCTTAGAGAGTAGAACAGACAACGCTTCGTCACATCTTCGGTCATTTCCGTATCCAAGCTTGCCCAAGACGCGAAGGCCCCTCAATATGTCGTAGCTGTAGAAGCTGGGAAATGACAGCTTTAGCCAATGGCGGTTGATGATTCGAAAGTTGTGATGGTCTGCTTTGAATAGCCGGTGCATCAATAGGAATTCTGCTCCCTGCTCAGCTACCTTCTTCACAGCGCCGGACATCGTCTCCGCCTCCGAGAAGGCTTCGAGCGCACAGATAGTTCCGTAGAAGCAGCTGTGCACATCCCTGACATGTGCCTTCCAATAAGGACACAGCCATCCTCCATCGCTGTTTTGAATTGAGACTAGCCAGTTTAGGGCTCTTTCGACTCGTATATCGTGCACATATCCTATTCTCAGAAGAGCGCTGACGACATTGCCTGTCAGACATGAATACTCATGCTCTCTTATCTTCTCGGCCATCCAAGTCTCAAGATCACCTGATGCCGTCCCCCTTCTCTGGAGATCATGATATTCTTCGACGGCTCTGCCGGCCGCGTGTGTGGAGAACCCACCTTCCTTGAGCTGGTGACGAAGAATCAATTCACAAGCCTTGCTAACCCTCGGATCTGCTTTGTCTAAGCCGAGAGTTCCAAGAATCATAATCTGCCAGTATGTCGACTTGTATTTGGGAGTGTAGAAATTTGTTGGAGATTCCCAGTTCCCAGGTCTACTCTGCTTCTCGAAGATCTTCGTGACGACTTTGGAGGATGAGATGGCTTCCTTCGATTTGATAACATCGGGATGGCTCTCAGGATATTCGAGGATGTCTCTGAGGGTGTGATATTTGACAGAAGGATTGCTTTCCTCCAAGAGCCAGCTTGTCGGATCAACTCTCAACAGAGACTTCCAGTCCTGTAACACCAACAACATCAAACCTCGGTAGGAGCATGCCTAGTCCTATCGACCGGCAAATTCAAGATCGCCGCCTATCCAAATCATTATCGATTCCTCCACACAAAACCATTGCTCTGTAGAGTTCACTAATTCTCCTCATGACCGGCATCGAGTTAGACGAAGATGTGGGGCTCAAAAGACATTAAAGAGTGGTGCATGCTGAGTTCCTCCTAGTGATGTAGCATGTCCAGTCCGAAAGACGCCTACAACAAGGTCTTTCAACTCTTGGAGCAGCACCACAAATGGTTCTCTGAGAGCATACCGCTCATTGCCAGCGAGAACGTTCCGAGTGCCGCTGTCCGAGAGGCGCTTATGAGCGACTTTGGCAACCGCTATGCTGAAGGTTGGCCTGGTGAACGCGTATACGCAGGATGTGTGTACATCGATCAAGTCGAGCTTCTATGCATAGACCTAGCCAAGAAGCTCTTTCGCGCCGAGTTCGTTGATGTGCGCCCAGTCTCAGGAGTCTGCGCTAACCTCGCGGTGTACAGCGCGTTTGCGAACCCGGGCGACAGGATGATGTCTCTCGCAATACCGAACGGAGGGCACATAAGCACAGGCAAGCTGGAACTGGGAGGGACTGCCGGAGCAGTTCGAGGTCTGAAGGTCGAGTATTTCCCCTTCAACATCGACGAAATGAACATCGATGTAGACAAGACCAAAGCCAAGGTGGAGAAGATGGCCAAGCAGGAGAGCAATCCGCCGAAGATCGCAATGTTTGGCGCATCAGTGTTTCCCTTTCCTCACCCCGTAAAGGAACTTGTAGATACATTCCACAATGTTGGCGCAACGGTCTGCTACGACTCCGCGCATGTCAGTGGACTCATCGCAGGTGGACAATTCCAGGACCCGCTAAGGGAGGGCGCAGATGTTGTTACAGCAAGTACTCATAAGACGCTGCCCGGACCTCAAGGCGGGATAGTCATCTCATGGGAAAGATTTGCGGACAAGATCAAGAGAGCGACTTTCCCCGGCTGCGTGAGCAATCATCACCTCCATAGTGTCGCCGCCAAGGCCATAGCATTCGCCGAGATGCTCGCATTCGGAAAGCAATACGCCGAGCAGATCATCAGGAATACGAAGGCACTCGGCCAAGCACTCTTTGAACGAGGGTTCAAGGTTCTAGGAGAGAAGAAGGGATTCAGTCAATCCCACGTTCTCATCATGGACATCACAAGTTACGGCGATGGCAGAACGATCGAGAAGAAGCTTGAGCAGGCAAACATAATCTTGAACAGAAACTTGTTGCCCTACGACCTGAAGTTCGGTCGGCATTTTGAGGCCCCAGGGGGAATCAGATGCGGTACCTTGGAGTGTACCCGGCTCGGAATGAAAGAACGTGAGATGGGAGAGATCGCTGAGCTGATGGCGCGAGTAGTCGTTAAGGGAGAACCTTCAGAGAAAGTTAGAGAAGACGTTATCGAGTTCCGCAGAGGTTTCCAGAAGATCCATCACGCATTTGACACGATGCGCGACGCGTACGAATACATCAAAATCCGGTAGGCGACTGATGACTCAGAAATGGTATGATGGGTTAGAGAACAGGTGCAAGCTGTCGTCTCACAAACAAGGCTTTTAGGTGACCAACCAAATCTGAACGTGCCTGTGAGCGTCGTTGAGCCGAGAAAAGAGAAGAAGCGATGAGGCGCCGATGCCTGCTGCTAGCGCAGGCTTGCTTAGGTTCTTCGAGGAGGAAACGCCAGGAATAAAGCTGCGCCCGGAAGTGGTCATGGTTATGGTTGTTGGGTTGATCGCCGCAAGCATATTCATCCTTTATGCATTCAAGACCTAGCAACCGCAGTAACCGAGTTCACATCGACATCTCTTCGCTCAGGATTCCACAGGACTCTCAGGGCCCAGCCTTGAGTCGTCACATTGGAGTATGCCAGTATTGCTCGTCGAACTAAGATATTAGAAGTCACTGAGTTCGGTTTGAGCCAGAGCTGGCAACGGCTTCGCCTCTACCCCAAGCCTTTTCCTGAGGTAACTGGAGAAGACATCCGCGTAGCCGGTGTAGATATAGATCCTTTTGGCCCTTGTGGCTCTCACGTATTGGGTCAGTTGTCTAAAATCCGCATGACTGCTAAGCGGGAACGAGGCCAAGCCTCTTGACGACATCTTCAAGGCCCAACCCGTGGCCAATGCTCGCGTGGATTTCCCAGAGAAAGACGAGACATCTCTATACGTTGTGACAAAGACATGGGCTGCTCCAGAGACTTGGCCTTCTCTTGTCGAGACATTTTCATAGTTCAGCTTCACTCCAAACTTCGCATGAGCATCGTTGACTTCCGACACTGACGGATTGGTTACGACGGGCAAAGTGGTGTAAACGTTGAACAGCCTCACGATCTCTTGGGCCTTACCAGCAGCATACACTTGAAAGACAGATGACCTACCCTTTTTGGCTTGAGCTGTGGCCCACTCCACGATCCTCGCGTAGATCCTATGGCGACTTGGAAAAACATAGAACGGATCTCCATAGGTCGCCTCCATGATCACTTCATCACATTCAGGAGCCTGTGCTGCTTCCGTAGTTAGAGTATCGACGCAATTAATGTCGCCAGTATAAAGCACCGTCTTGTCCGGAGTCTCGACAAGAAACTGGGCCGACCCCAACATGTGACCTGCGTTGATAGGAGTTATGTTGATGTTTCCAACTTTGACAATTTGATTTAGCTTGACCGGAAAAACATTGTTGAGTTGTCTGTGATTTAGCTTCTCATAGATTACGATTGTTTCACGGGTAGCATACTTCTTGGCACCGCTTCTGAATCCATTCGTATGATCGGCATGAGCATGAGTTATGAAGACGTGAGTGTTTCTTGCCGCTCGTCTACTCATTATAGGGTCGAGGACGACCTTAGCTTCATCGGTGGAGACTACGACGCCGCCCTGCCAGCCAATCTTTGCGCCAATCAAAGATGTTCTTCTCCAGTCATTCGTTGGGTCGAGTCCTTGTGGAGTGTGGGGATGGGTGAACGGTCGTCAATTGTTCCCTGAGCCTCTCTAGCTCCCTCTTCGATAGGAGGCGTTTCTTGATCTTAGTCATATCGCTTCCAACGATCGCGCTGTTGCCGAGAGGATCCTTGAGTTCAACTACAAAGCTAAGTTTTCCCTCCCGCGCCTTCTTCAGCTTTGCTAACACCGACCTAGCCCGTCTCCTTCGCTTCTGCGAAAGAGACGGAATAATTCCTTCAAGGACTTCTTGTATCCTATACAAGATTCCTTCAACATTAGTGATGAAGCCCTGCGCAGAAGTCCTCGGAGTAATTGAGACCCCAAGTTCCGGCACTCTGATTGTAGCGGAACTTGACTTGACTATCTTCATGGCCAGATCTTTATCTGATGCTATTTGAGCGCGCATTACGCTTGGCTCCCTTACGGAAGTCAACGCTACATCTGTGTCTCTGTACCCACACATGTTGCAGGAGACAGTTGTTAGCAATACTGGACCGAAGTAGTCAACATTCTCTACGGATTCCGTGAGTTGTAGAGAGTTCTTTCTGCACGTTGGGCAGGGTTGATCAGGCAACCGGAAGATCTTGGGTGCCATGAGGCTCCGGTTCCTCTCGGACAGATTCTCTAAGTTTCTTAGACTTTATATGCGCAATTATCAATCCCGTAGTCAACCTAGGTGCGTGAAAAAGATCCTCACGGAGATTCGGTTTCACGGCAGAGGGGGCCAAGGGGCAGTGATTCTTGCACAGTTGACCGCAAAAGCCGCCTTTCTGGAAGGAAAATGGCCTCAGGCAATGGTCTTCTTCGGGGCGGAAAGGAGGGGGGCTCCTGTAGAGGCGTTTGCGAGGATCAGTGATCGAGAAATACTTGTCCGTAGCAAGGTGTATGAGCCAGACTACGTTGTTGTCCTAGACGCATCTCTCTTCGAGGCTCTTGACGTGACACAGGGATTGAAGGAGAGGGGAAGCCTGCTGGTTAACTCTGCCAAGAAGCTCAAACTCTCTGAATCATTTCTAAGCAGGAACAAGGTTTGTTACGTGGATGCAACTGGGATAGCCTTAGAACTCAATCTCATTGTGGCGGGCCAGCCGGTAGTAAACACGGCAATGCTTGGCGCATTTGCGAAGGCTACAGGCGAGATAAGGCTTGAGTCTGCTGAGAAGGTTGTTCGAGAAGAATGGCCGGGAGATGTAGGTGAACTTAACTCCAAGGCTGTTAGGCTTGCCTACGACCGTTCCGTTACTGGTTGACAAAGCCCCCCATACGGCTCATATTTGCTCCCAGTGCAAGTTCCCTAGAGAGCAAGGCACTCAAAAAGGAGTGAATGTGTTGCCTCTGCCGTACCTACTTCTTCTTGCTCGCCTTGTTGCGCGCTCGGTTGCCGCATCCGCACCCGCATCCACACCAATGGCACATGGTACTTCTCACCTCGCACAATACTTCCGAAAGGAAAGTATTTAAACTGTCAAGTGAGAAGTATTGAAGTAACTTCTACGAAGGTAAGTAGTGTTGGCGCGACTATTGAGATCTTGCAAGGACTGTGAGACGAAAAGTGGTGATGTCTGCTACTGCCCAGTCGAAGGTGTAATAGAGGTGGTAGGCAGACGTTACGCGCTTCAGATAATCGGATTGGTGGGAAACCATGGATCACTGCGCTTCAAAGACATTCAGAGTCACTTCAGAAAGCTCAGCAGCAGAACCCTTTCAGACAGACTTCGTGAGCTGGAGAGCGAAGGAATTCTCTCAAGGAAGTCCTACCCCGAGATTCCGCCAAGAGTGGAATACTCCCTGACAAGGAAGGGAACGCAGTTTAGAGAACTGATCAAACCTCTCATGGAATGGGCCGCCATCACTGAGAGATAAGGTTCGGAAAACGCCAGACATGTATCGCCACATCTCTCGGTGTAGAGAGAAAAGTCACGTCACGAGTCAGCAATGACTAAGACTTCGCGTTAGCTCCCAGTGTTTCTCAGAAAGGTTATCTTTGTCAGCTTCGACTAGACCGCGTTCGGAGGATTACCCAACTTGGGAGGCGGAAAAGTTCCAAAATCGGTTCGTGAAATGCCGCTGACATGTCTCTCGCTCCCGACAAAGGGAACAGGTGGGAGGACGGGTTTCTGGAGAACGTTCCGACCTGAACTTGACAAAGGAAAGTGCACCAAATGCTTGCTCTGCTGGGTCTACTGCCCCGAGGCGGTGGTCAACCGCGATGCACAGGACTACCCTATCATAGACTATGACTACTGCAAAGGGTGCGGAATATGCGCGTTCGAATGTCGGACGAAAGCGTTGACCATGCGTCGGGAGGAAGTATAGAATGACGCGTACTCTCGTTGACAGTGGAAACAATGTAGCCGGCCTTGCTGCTCAGGCCGCAAAGGCTCAAGTTGTGGCGGCTTACCCAATAACCCCGCAAACGGCGATTGTTGAGATAATCGCGGAACTTGTAGATTCCGGCAGGATGAAGAGTGAGTACATCTGCGTCGAGTCAGAGCACAGTGCGATGGCCGCATCCATAGGTGCGTCAGCCTCGGGAGCGAGGACTTTCACAGCCACATCATCACATGGTCTTGTCTATATGCACGAGATGCTTCACTGGGCGAGTGCTGCAAGACTTCCTATCGTCATGGCTGTGGTCAACCGTGCGTTGGGTCCGCCGTGGAACATATTGCCGGATCTGAATGACTCTCTTTCTCAGAGAGATACCGGATGGCTTCAGTTCTACTGTGCATCTCATCAAGAGATCTTTGACACGATAATTCAGGCGTATAAGATATGTGAGAACTCAAGAGTTCTCCTGCCGGCAATGATATGCTTTGAGGGCTTCGTTCTTTCCCACACAAGCATGCCCTTCAAGATCCCGGACCAGGAAGATTTGGATTCGTTTCTGCCTCGCTACAAGCCAGGCTGGAAGCTGGACATCGATAATCCAGTGAGCCATGGAACCCTGGCATCTTCAGACTACTACATGGAGCTAAGATACCTGATCCAAGAGGCAATGGACAACGCGAAGGAACTCATCCCGATCGTGGGAAAAGAATATGCCGACAGATTCGAACTGCCATACTATGGGGGGCTCTTGGAGGAAGTTTCCTGCGATGACGCCGAGGCGGTTGTTGTTACTATGGGATCTATGGGGAGCGAGGCCAAGGTCGCGGTGCAGAAGCTCAGAGATGGCGGATACAAGGTGGGTTTGGCGAGGATTCGCACGTTTAGGCCATTCCCCATCGAGGAAGTGAGAAGAATCTGTGGAAGAGTTGATGCCATTGCGGTGATTGATAGAGCGATAAGCTCAGGCATGGAGGGACCGCTGTTCACAGAGGTGCAAAGCGTTCTCTGCGAGCTCAAAGATAGACCGCTCGCAATGAACTTCGTAGCCGGAATAGGAGGAAGAGATGTCACCGAGCAGGATGTTGAAACGATGGCTGTCCACACCTTGGAATGCGTCAAGAAGGGGCGAGTCGATCAGAGGTTGACATGGTACGGGTTGAGGAGGTGAGCTGATGGTCACGCTTAAGGAACTTCCTAGAGAAGAGCATATCCTGCCGGGTAACGCTTCATGCGCTGGATGCTCGACCTCTCTGTCCATACGATTGACTGTCAAGGCACTTGGAAAGAGAACGGTCTTCGTGGTCCCTGCATGCTGTACCAGCGTTATTCAAGGCCTGTTTCCGCTGACCTCCATGAATATTCCGGTTCTTAACATAGCGTTTGCCAGCACGGGCGCTGCAGCGTCAGGAGTTGTCTCAGGATTCAGGGCTCAAGGAATCGAGGATATCACAGTCGTTGGTTGGGCAGGAGATGGTGGAACCGTGGATATCGGCATTCAGGCACTAAGCGGTGCAGCTGAACGCGGGACCGACTTCATCTACGTATGCTACGACAACGAGGCATATGGAAACACCGGCATGCAGAGAAGCGGCTCAACCCCTCTAGGCGCGTGGACAACGACGACTCCAACCGGCAAGAGGGAGGAGAAGAAGAACATGCCCCTCATAATGGCAGCTCACAAGATTCCTTACATTGCCACACTGTCCCCTTCATATCCGACAGACTTCGTTGAGAAGTTTCAGAAAGCCAAGGCGATCAAAGGAACGAAGTACCTTCACATTCTAGTTCCCTGCCCCCCGGGCTGGAGAACCGATCCGGCAATGTCAGTAGAACTAGGAAGGCTCGCAGTCCAAACCGGTGTGTGGACACTCTTTGAAATAGAGAAGGGGGTCTTTTCTCTATCCGCTCCAAGCAACCCGCTACTTGAGAAGACCAGAAGAAAACCAGTTCAACTCTATCTTGAGAAACAGGGACGATTCAGACATCTCACTGAAGGAGACATGTCCAAGATCCAGCTCAATGTTGACGAGAGTTGGGAATACTACAGGAAGATTAATCAAACCAAGATCTGTCCTTAGTCTCTACACTTTCAACGGAGAGAGCGGGCATGACAGCGATACAGGAGAATCTCGTACGGGTTGGCAAGAAACCGGTCATGAACTATGTGGTTGCATGTGTCACGCTATTCAATTCCGGCGCAGATGAGATCGTGCTCAGAGCAAGGGGCCAATCGATCAATAACGCTGTGGATATCGTGGAGCGACTGAAGAAATTCCAGAAGAACCTCTCAGTCAGAAACATTAGCATTGGATCGGAAGATGTCACCCGGCCAGATGGAACAAGAGCCAGCATATCCACTATAGAGATTGCGGTTAAGAAAGAATAGGCTCCTCAGGAACGAAACCGCTGTTCGATGCTGCACAAGCCTTTTAGAGGGGCGTAGGTAAAGCCCCGCCTCCAAAAGGTTGTGCGATCCATTGTCAGAGGCGAGGTATCCAAAGATCCTAGTCACTCCTCCGGGGCCAAAGGCACGAAGGCTCCTTGAGAGAGACGAGAGGGTCATATCGGGATCGATGGTTCGATTCTATCCGCTAGTGATCGATTCGGGAAAGGACTGTATTGTAAAGGATGTGGATGGAAACGAGTACATAGATCTGAACTCAGGGCTTCTGTGCCTAAACGTGGGACATTGTCATCCCCGAGTCATAGATGCCATAAAGAAGCAGTCCGAGAGGTTTCTCCATTACTCCTACACAGACTTCTACTATGAGAACATAGTTGACCTAGGAGAGAAACTTGAGAAGATAACCCCAGGCAGCTTCTCGAAGAAGATCTTCTATTCAAACAGTGGAGCTGAGTCGATCGAGGCCGCGATCAAGGCATCGAGATGGCACACTAGAAGACAGCTGTTCCTTGCCTTCATAGGCGGGTTCCATGGAAGACTGGTAGGCTCGTTAAGCCTGACGGCCAGCAAGCCGATCCAGAAGAAGCATTTCTTTCCGCTAATGCCGGGAGTGACTCACGTTCCGTATCCCTACTGCTATCGATGCCCGTACAAGCTTTCGTATCCTGACTGCGACTGTTGGTGTGTAGATTTCATAGATGAGTGGGTCTTCCGCAAGTATGTTCCGCCTGAAGATACAGCGGCTTTCTTTGTCGAGCCCATACAGGGAGAGGGAGGATATGTTGTTGCCCCTCCTGAATATTTCCAGAAACTCAAGAAACTCGTGGACAGGCATGGCATTCTCCTTGTAGACGACGAGATTCAGTCAGGAGTTGGAAGAACCGGGAAATGGTTTGCAATTGAACATTGGGATGTTGCACCGGACATCGTTTGTGTCGCAAAGTCGATCGCGTCCGGGCTTCCTCTTGGCGTCACGATTGCGAACTCGGAGGTCATGGATTGGGAAGGAGGATCTCATTCGAATACTTTTGGAGGCAACCCAGTGGCATGTGCTGCTGCACAAGCCGTCCTTGAGACGATTGAGAAGGATAGGTTAATGGAGAACGCGACGAGACAGGGCGCCCATGCGATGAGGAGGCTCAAAGAAATGCAAGAGAGACATGTCATCATCGGCGATGTGAGAGGCAAAGGCCTGATGATCGGTGTAGAGATCGTCAAGGACGGGAAGACCAAGACGCCGGGCGTAGACGAAGCAAAGGAAATCATGTTGAAGAGCTGGAGAAGGGGAGTGGCATTGATCACATGTGGCCAGTCAACTCTACGGCTTGCCCCTCCACTAACAATCACTAGGGAACTCATTGACCCAGCGCTTGATGTCATTGAAGGCGCAATAAAGGAAGTCTCGCCGAGATAGCCCTCAGCCGCTACATTTCGGCGAGCATTTTATCTCTGTAGGCAGGCAGATCTAGAAATCCGTGCCCGCTAATATTCATACCAATAACCTTTCTTTGACCTGCTTTCTCTGCCTTGAGCGCTTCATCGATTCCTGCGCGAACGGCGTAGCTTGACTCGGGCGCGATCAGCCATCCTTCTGTCTGCAGGAAGACCCTTGCCGCCTCGAAGACCTCTCTCTCATCCTGCGGATAGGCTACGGCGTTCACTACTCCATCATGCCTCAGAGCACTGATGATGGGAGCTGCAGCGTGATATCTCAAGCCATCTGCTCGTATCGGGGTCATCTCAGCTTTATGCCCCAACGTGTACATCTTCAAGAGGGGCGTATGCTCACTAACATCGGCGAAATCATACCTATACTCTCCCTTGACAAGGTTCGGTGCTGACATAGATTGAGCCGCCAAGAATTCACACTGCCTTCTGCCCTGCAGAACCTCACCTGCGAAAGGTAGTATGAATCCTCCAAAGTTACTTCCTCCCCCTAGACAACCTATTAGGAGGTGGGGCTCCTCTCCAGCCAACTTGAACTGCTCAATCGCCTCCAATCCCACAATAGACTGATGGATTAGAACGTGGTTGAGAACTGAGCCAAGATTGTACACGGCGCCTTCGTGGTTATCTGTGTATTCCAGGCCCTCTGAGACAGCGACGCCGAGAGAGCCGGCATGATCTGGGCTAGTTCTTAACAGCTCTCTTCCCGTTTCTGTCTCTTTACTTGGTGATGCGTATACCGTTGCCCCGTAGAGTCTCATCAAGGCTCTACGATCAACTTTCCAGTCATGGATGGCCCTGACCCAGAAGACGACACATTCGAGATCCATCAACCTTGCAGCGTAGGCCAGAGCAGTTCCCCACTGCCCAGCGCCGGTTTCAGTGACGAGAACACGCTTTCCCTCCCTAGCCGCATAGTATGCCTGAGCGAGCGCGGTGTTCACCTTATGGCTTCCAGTGGGCGACAGATCCTCCCGCTTGTAGTATAGCCTCACCTTCTCCAGCCCCAGATGCCTCTCGAGTCGTTTAGCGCGGTAGAGCGGTCGCGGCCTCCCCGACTGAATATACAACTCCCTAACCTCCTCCGGAATCGGAATCCATCGTTCTGCGGAGGATTCTTGAGCCAGACAGTTGGCTGCCATGACTCTTTTCAGAAACTCCAGCCGCGATCGGCCGTCCTCCGGCTCCTTGGGGGGAGGCAACGGCTCCCGAAGGTCAGGCAGGATATTGTACCAGCTCTTGGGCATGCGATCTGGAGCGAGTGAAATCTGACCATTGGATGCAGTTAACGTGAATCTGGCACCTCTCTAATCATCGTACGTTGGAACTTGCGATTTCCGCTCGACTGCCAGTCGCTTCATTCATGAAGAGGAAGGATCTGAAAGCTTCCCGATCCGCCTTCTGAACCATTCGTTGGCGCCTCTTCGATAGAGGTCTGGCGGCATGAGATCTTCCTCAAGTTTGGCTTGTGTTGTTGGAAATATGCTTCCGTACGACACAACTTCTTGTCCAGCCTTTCTCACATGGCTGAGATATTCTTCAACTCTTTCATTGAGAAAGCTGAACTCTTTCGAAAGCATGATTGTGCTCATTGGTTTAAGGATCTCAGCAACGAGCGGATTGTAAGGCGGTCGGCACATTCTTCGAAACGTAGCTTTCAATAGATCGAAGTTTGAGACTTCCGGAAATCCGCATACAGAGATCAGTACTGACGACTGCCTCTTGCGTGATCTGGGTTCGTGAGTAGTATTCCCGTTGGGGCCCTCCAAGAGATATGGCTCTAGAAGAGGCAACGTTCGCTCGATCATCGCCTTCATTGTTGCAGTCATTGTAAAGTCGTAAAGGGGTGTTGCATAGACCAACATGTCGGCTCTCTGAATCTTTGTGAGAAGAGGCTCAACCTCGTCGTCTTGAACGCATTTACCCGGAGTCTTGATCCAACACGAGAAGCAGCCCAAGCAAGGCCTAATGTCCTTTCCCTGAAGGTAGACTGTCTCTGTGGCGACTCCTTCCGATCGGGCCCCTTCTAAGAATGCTTGAAGAATCTTGTCCGTGGCGCCTCGTTCTTTTCTTGGGCTGCTGTTCAATGCGAGGATTGACGACGGCCGGACCCAGCCCGTTGTTCTCAATGCCAACCTTGGCTTCTCTTCCGACCTAAGTCTCTCTGCGACAACTACGGTCATTCAATATCCCACCTGACATCTCTCAGAACAGATATTAGAGTGATTGAAGGCCAGTTTTGGCGAAGGGGTTGAATGTGTTGCGTGACCCCCGCGTTCTCCTTCTGGACAGACCTGGCGACAAGCATCTTCTGCTCGGGAAC
>Ga0315314_1000659_pt1 | contig 35664 bp, 23 predicted proteins | sample TDP9_MG_FD_203631 | JGI IMG/M metagenome (GOLD analysis project Ga0315314, IMG submission 203631) | Freshwater sediment microbial communities from Lake Towuti, South Sulawesi, Indonesia - TDP9 | ecosystem: Environmental > Aquatic > Freshwater > Lake > Sediment | place: Indonesia: South Sulawesi... | reverse complement strand
CAAGCCCGCCACAGGACCCAAATAACTGGGATAAGATTACCTACAAATATGACCCATCCGGCAGACGCATCAGAAAGACCGTCGATGGCTACAAAACCACGTACTGCCACGATGGCGGCCACGAAATTGCTGAATACGATGGCAATGGCAACCTCTTACGCAAATACGTCTATGGCCCAGGCGTTGACCAGCCGGTCTGCATGATCGAGGTGGCCGATAGCAACGCTGTGTCCTACTATCACTTCGATGGCCTGGGTTCTGTGGTTGCCTTAACTAACTCATCTGGAACGACCATACAAACGTACGAATATACCGTTTACGGCGAGGTCGCTGCCGAAGACCCAAATCATCCAAATCCGTATCTATTCACTGGCCGGCGATTCGATAGAGAAACGGGTCTTTACTATTACCGTGCAAGATACTATAATCCATACATTGGCCGATTCTTGCAGACCGACCCCGTCGGCTACGGCTATGGTTACTGCGGGAACAATCCACTGTCTTATGTGGATCCATTTGGGCTTTATGCAGAAACTACCTTTGATATCCCGACCTTTACTATAACCGCCAATCCAAGTAGTGATCCTGGGGTTGCGTTACAACAAGTTCAGGATTTTTTTGAAGACTTTGGTGCATTCTGTCCCGATGGAGACTTATACCCAGACTGGAGAGTTGCTTCTGTCGAACTAATCGGTGATGAGATTTACCGTGTTACATTCGCTACTGACGCGTGTGATGTCGTCGCTATACCCTCTTTTGGCCTTCTTGATGTGAAAGTAATTCAAGATACAACCCCGGTTAATCCTGATGAAACGCCATTTTTGCCAGGAGAATATGAAGCGACAGACCCTACAGTGCTTTATGAGTTTCAGCTTCTCCAGCTTGATGGCATAGCATTGCTTAATAAAAGGTTACTCGACTTGATAATAGCACCAGCTATCCGAGAAGTTAATCGGTGGATACCCTATAATCCATGGAATCTATACCATATGTGGAAGCACTGGGATTCATGGTTTTTTAATAGACCTTTTGCAAAAGAAAAATTCAGGTATTACAGAGACAAGACGATATACAGTGGACAGCAGATCAACTACATAGTTGGAGGACATGCGTTTCGCCACTGCGGGTTCTCGTACGATGAAATGATGTACTACTTTTACGAGTGGAAACTTGGGTACGAGCGTTCACCAACTGACCCTGGTGTGCTGAATACCTTACCTTGGCTCTGGAAAGGCTGGAACGAATATTATCTCAGAAATGACTGGTGAAATGTAACCACATTATTTATATTACAGTATAAATACTCTGTTTTTGAATAGTTACGTTGGCATGGAGAAAAATATCAAATGAAGGCACGCAAAAAAATGTATCTTTTAATTGTTCTGGCTCTGCTGGTCTTGGTTGTTTACCTTGTATTTATTTTCCCTTGGACTAACACCGGATTGCGCATTTTAACACGTTACGCGATACGCCAGGCGGACAAGCGGCGGGTATTGCTGTTATGCAAGACGGACCATCAGGCCTTGTTGAAGGCTGGCAGAGAAATCCTGAGTCACGAGTCTGTAAAGAAAAGATTACACGATGGACGTGGAACTGCGGGCAGTTTCCATGTTCCGAGAGGAATGCAAATCCCCCAAGCCATCCGGGATCTCCGACCTGGTACCGTCCTCATAGACTATTACGGCTACCTGATTATAGAAATGCATGGAGGTATGGACCATTTTGGGGTTCTTATTCACCCTGAGGGTGCTAGCGAGCCGTATCCAAGTTTCCACGGCGGCCGCAAACTTACTGAGGGCCTGGTGTATTACGACGAACGTTACGATTACAATCCAGATTACGATAAGTGGATCGATGCATTGGTAGAGAAACATAAGGGAAAGTGAGGGAACGAAGGATAGTCCCGAGTCGCGATCCCTTAACGGTTTTGACGATCGATGGGCAAACAAAAGAATGGCACCTAAACGAAAAAACAGGCGGCATCGAGTCATTATAAACAACGGGCCGAATAAGGCGGACAATCGGCCAGGTTTATACGAAAGGCATTTCTGGATATTTGCCTCTGGCGTAATCTTGATTTCGATTCTTACCTGCGTATTTGATTTTTCTCTTAAGCCGCCCCTAAAATTCGTCTAACGGTTGCGGTTGCGCAGCTCGTCACGGTTGTCCGCCATAGGCGGATTAAACGTTTCTACGATAGACGAAACCAGCAGCGCAACCGCTGCTGCATCTGGTGCAAAGGACCACGGCACGGCTGTGCCCTTGCTATTGGTGGCAAATCCGATATACTTTTGAAGATAACTTTCAAACGAAAGTTGTAGAGCAGATAAGAAAAGGTTAACCACTTAGGAAAGGGCGAATTATGGAACTTATTGAAAAACGTATAACAGGCTCTGGGGAGCAAATTGTTATGAAAAGACACAGGTGGGCACTCGTCTCGGCGAAGTGCCGAGCCGTAGCCGGACGGCCCACCCTACTTTGCACGTTTTTGTCAGTTGTTTTTTCAGCCGGTAGCATTTATGGGCAGAAGTTGGAATTTGACGGCTTGAATATGAACATTGGAAATTTGCCTCGGCTGTCTCTTGCCAAGACGCGTTCGATTAGTCCGGAGAATTTCACCGGTGAAAAAGGCAAGGCAGGCATGGCCACCGAAGGGACAGGAGCAAAGGCGGCTCGTGAGCTGGGGCAAGGCTGGAAAGTTTCTCCTTCCGTCAGGATAGAAGCTGGCCAAACCTTCGTGCTGGCTAACATCCAAGGCTGCGGGGCAATCCAGCACATCTGGATGACTCCCACCGGAGACACTCGGCTAAGTATTCTGCGAATGGACTGGGACGACGAAAAGAATCCCTCCGTCGAATGTCCGGTGGGTGATTTCTTTGCCTGCGGCCTGGGACAATATGCCGGCGTGACCTCGTTGGCAGTTTGCGTGAATCCTAAGAGCGGCTTTAACTGTTATTGGATGATGCCGTTTCGCAAAGGCTGCAAGATTACTATGACTAATATTGATGACAAGTCGATGGTGCTGTATTACCAGATCGATTACACGTTGACTGCTGTTGCGGAAGATATGGCTTACTTTCACGCGCAATTTCGCCGGGTGAACCCGCTACCCTATAAGGAGGTCTATACCATTCTTGACGGCGTGCAGGGGCAAGGACATTACGTTGGGACTTATATGACGTGGGGCTCGAACAGTCCGGGCTGGTGGGGTGAAGGCGAGATTAAGTTCTACATAGACGGGGACAAGGAATTTCCGACGATTTGCGGCACCGGAACGGAAGATTACTTCTGCGGCTCTTATGGTTTTAATAAACCGGGGACACGTGAGTATCAAGAATTTAACACGCCTTACGCCGGTATGCCGCAGTTGATAAGCTCGGAAAAGCAGCCGCGATTTAGTCTCTACCGCTGGCACATTATGGACCCGATTAGATTCGAAAGCGGCCTGAGAGTAACGATACAGGCGTTAGGATGGCAAAGTGGTGGAAGGTATCTGCCTCTGCAAGACGACCTTTCCTCCGTCGCATTTTGGTATCAGACCGAGCCACATGTGGCATTTGAGAAATTGCCCGACCCGAATTCGCTGAAAATCAAATAGTGACTCTGGAGCGCCAAGAAACGAGGCACGATGCACGAGGGACGAGGCACGAGCCCACAGTTAAGGCACGCTGAGAAAGTGAGAAAAATCTTTGCATTTTTCACCCATTTTGGCAGGATTGGCGGTCAAAGTTGTTGAAACTCAAGGGATGTTCTGGTATAATGGTACCTGCAGCGTGCAGGAGGTTGCTATGCAGTGTATATGGGAAATCCCCGTTAATGTCCCTTTGCCAATAATAAATGGTAATTGGTGATTGGGAATTGGTAATTACCATTTACCAATTACCGGTTACAAATTACCAAATGTTTGAGAAGGGAGGACTATTATGTGCAGAAAACTTGTGGTGAGCTTGTCGAATCCATTGATTTATTGGGTTTCTTTTGTTTTGGTGCTGCACCTGGCTGGCAATGCCATGGCTAAGATTGACCCGGCTACTGTTACGACCGGTCATGTATACCTTTTTGACAATGTCAGTGGCAATCAAGTCCCAGACGATTCAGCAAATAATAACACAGGTACTATAGTGGGAAACCCACAAGTGGTTGATGGTCTGGCCGGTAAAGCGTTGCAGTTCGATGGAGTCGATGATGGAATTCAGATCCCGGATTCTCAGTTTATCAACGTAACCAGCGGTCCTTGGACCAATCGTACTATCATTGCTGTATTCAAATGCGATGATGTCAATAAACAGGGCAAACAGACTATATTCGAGGAAGGCGGAAGAACGCGAGGACTGGTCATATACGTCTTTGATGGTAAAGTCTACGTAGGAGGATGGAACCGATCAGAATACAACTGGAATGGCGCATGGCTCTGGACTGCTATTAATTCGAACGAATGGCACGCAGTAGCTCTTATAATCAGAGACGGAACAGGAGCAGTCGAACCTGACAAGTTTGAAATGTGGATGGATGGAAACTTGATAGACAGAGCTCCCGGCGGTCGAATACACAATCACGGTGATGACACTGGTATAGGGTATACAAATCAGAACGTAGTATTTCATGATGATGATGGTTCTGGCACCAATAGAGACTTCTTTGCCGGAGTAATTGACGAGATTTGGATTCTCAATGTTGCACTGACAAAATCCGATTTGGGTGAAATAGGACCCAAGCCCACCAAGGCTAAGAATCCGGTTCCGGCGAATAACGCAATCGATGTAGTGCGTGACGTAACCATCGCCTGGACACCGGGAGACTTTGCTGACAAACACGATGTATATTTCGGCACTAATTTTAACGATGTCAACGATGCCAGCAGAATTAATCCGCTCGGCGTGCTGGTAAGCCAGAATCAGGTTCCTAACAGCTACAGTGTTGCTGAAGTTCTGCAATGGGAGCAGACTTACTACTGGCGAGTCGATGAGGTCAATGCGCCACCCGACTTCACGATCTTCAAAGGTGGGGTCTGGCAGTTTACAGTTGAGCCGTTCGTTTATCCCATTGCCGGTGCAAATATCAACGCCACCGCTTCCAGCCAGTTCAACGAAAACGCAGGGCCTGAAAAGACCGTCAATGGCTCAGGCATAGATGCCGATGACCTGCACTCAACTAAGGAGATAGATATATGGCTTAGTAGTATGACGGGGCCGCAGCCAACCTGGATACAGTATGAGTTTGACAGGGTTTATAAACTGTACCAGATGTGGATATGGAACCATAATACCTCCATTGAACCTATTCTCGGTTTCGGGATAAAGGATGCTACCATTGAGTATTCGGCCGATGGGGCCAACTGGACCACATTGGGTACTACTCACGAGTTTGCCCGGGCCCCTGGTACGGCTGGTTATGCACACAATACCACGGTCGATCTTAGTGACGTGGTAGCTAAGTATGTCAAGATTACCGCTAATAGTAACTGGGGAGGCGTTCTGCCTCAATATGGTCTCAGTGAGGTTCGCCTCTTTTACATACCGGTCTTGCCAAGAGAGCCTGACCCAGCTTCCGGGGCAACAGATATAAACGTGGATAATGTAACTGTTAGCTGGCGAGCAGGAAGAGAAGCAGCTAAGCACAATGTGTACTTTAGCGACAGCAACCAGGCTGTGATAGACGGCACTGCCCCTGTTACTACCGTGACCCAGGCTAGTTATGGTCCCTTATCCCTAGATTTAGGCAAGACTTACTACTGGCGGGTCGATGAGGTCAATGAGGCCGAGATCCCTGCCACCTGGCAAGGCGATGTCTGGAACTTCAGCGCGCAGGAGTATCTGGTTGTGGATGACTTTGAGGACTACAACGACTTTGAGCCTGACAGAATATTTGATACGTGGATAGACGGCTGGGCTGACCCTGCAAACGGCTCGCAGGTAGGTTACGCTGCGCCTCCTTTTGCTGAGAAAACTATCGTTCACGGCGGCAAGCAGTCTATGCCGCTTAGTTATGACAACACCACTGCCAGCTATTCGGAGGCCGCCGTTAATGTGGCTAATCTGCAGGTAGGCCGGGATTGGACCAAGTACAGTATTAAAACCTTGACGCTGTACTTCTATGGCGATCCGAACAACTCTGTAACTGAAAAGATGTATGTGAAGCTCAATGGCTCAAAGGTGACATACGATGGTGAAGCCAATAACATAACGCGGATAGGGTGGCAGCCGTGGAATATTGAGCTGGCATTATTCGGCGTGAACCTTAGAAATGTCACTGAGCTAATTATCGGCTTTGAGCGTAGCGGAACGGTTGGCGGCAAGGGAGTGGTTTACTTTGACGATATTCGGCTGTATCCGCAATCCGCCAGTGGCGGATAGGCCGATCTCTCGACTGGTAATTGGTTATTGGTGATTGGTAATTTGTAATTGGTAATTACCAGTTACCAGTTACCAATCCAGGACTCGCATCAGATCGGGGCCTATGCTGAAGGAAGTGTAAAACGTAAAACGAAAAATGACACTTAAGTGTCATCCCTTCACCATGTTCAGGGCAGGCTCTGAGCATAGCGAAGGAATGACAGCAAAGCTGTCATTTTTCGCTTTCTTCGGTACTCGTGCTGTTAAGTAGCGACAATGATGTTATACAATTGGCAGAATGTGCGCAGTTGTTTCGTGTAGTTACCCAAGAATATAATCTGGTGCATACCTTTGACATCACATACGTCATCTACTTCATTGATCGTCATTTCTATGTTTGTGCGACAGCCACCTGTTGGCGGGATACTTGGGCAGCCTATCACTTTCCCGCTGTAAATATACATCTGGGGCCTTTCTGGGACCCCGCTTTGTGGGAACCCTCCCGAAAAGTATTGGGCCATGGTTACCTCGCATCCGGCGGGCCAAAGCACGCGAGGCACACAGCCCCAGCCTGCCTCAGCTCGACGAGCTGCGCAACCGATATACGATTGACGCAACCGGTTGCGGTGTGTGGTTGCGCTGCTCCCTGCCCGTCCGGCAGGCGGGGTTTCGTAAAACGTCATACGTATAACGTAACCGGCACGAGTTGCGCAACCGATAAACACAAGACGAAAAACCGCAGCAAGCGGTCAACTTTTCCAAATTTTCTTGACGAGAAGTGGCTATTTTAGTATAAATATAATGTAGTGCTTTGTCACATATGGTTTGAGGGGTTGTCATTGCGAGGTCTGTGAAACAGACCGTGGCAATCTCTGCTTGAAACGTAGAGATTGCTTCGTCGCTTGCGCTCCTTGCAATGACAATCCCTCAAATTACAAGTAACAGAGCACTAGTAGTTAGCGTATTTTGTCTTTCTAAGAAAATGTTGTAACAAGGTTTATATTTTGGAGGACTGGAATTATGTTTAGAAAAACGATGAAGGTAATAAAAATTTGTGGACTAATGGGGTTGATTGTGGCGTTAAGCGGCACAGCACAGGCTAACTGGTCAGAAACCTTTGCCGGTGGCACGTTCGACCTGACAACCTGGAAGTTCTACTGCTATCCGGACATGGCCAAAACCTACATCGCCACTATCAAGGTTGGGTCTGACGGCAACCATTATCTTAGTCTGGATGAGAGCAGCTCGGTCGAAGTCGGCGGCTCAGCGTTCGGTACCGGGTTCGGCTCCACCGAAGTCTTCACCGACGTCCGTGTTGGGGCCGTAGTAAATGTCACCGGCGATGCCTCCCGGAATTACTGCGGCCTGGCCGCAAGGACGGCCTACATGATTGTCCCAGCTGGGTCAAAAAATCCATTACCTGGTATAGTTGCAACTAAAACTTATGTGATGCATGTAAACTGGGAGGATGGTCCTGCCAACCTGAGAATTGATATCGAGAAGGTTGTCAATATGAGCAACATTATGAGGAACGAACAAGCGCTGGGTTTGGAGCTTCCTGTGCCAGGCCTCGGCCACGTCAGAAGCTACTATGCCGAGCTGGATGTCCTCGGCTCGGGCCCGGTGTACGTCACCGGTAGTCTTTACCAGTACAAAGGCGGCCCGCTGGTCGCAAAGACCGCGACAATGGTGGATACCAGCGGTAACGACCCGTGGGAAGATGCGAATGTCAATGATCAGGTCTTTACCAGCGGTGTAAGCGGGATCTTCGGGCAGAATGAAAATCCTAAGCCAGCCGGCTACCACACCACTTTTGACGATGTCTTTTCTATTTCTGATGGCCCCGCAGCGGTTAATCCCAGCCCTGTCGATGGTACGACGGATGTGTCTATAAACGCTGACCTGAGCTGGAAAGAAGCGGCTTTTGCAACCTCACGCCAGTTGTGGTTCGGCAGGAAGGGTGCAATGCAGAAAGTTGACCCGGCACCCGCAGGTACTACTTTTGACCCAGGCATTCTTGAATATGGGCAGAACTACGAGTGGCGGGTCGATGAGGTTGGTTCTTCCAGCACCGTCACAGGCCATACCTGGAGCTTCACAACAGCAGACTATCTGAGCGTGGACAATTTCGAGTCATATAACAATGATGCCGATATAGAATCCAAGTGGGCCCATAATATCCCTGGTGGATACCAGTATATCTTCTGCGAGACAGGCAAGGTACATGAAGGTCGCAAGTCTATGCGCCTTGAATACCAGAATCAGTATCAGCCATTCTTGACCGAGGCTACCCTGACATTTGACAGCCCTCAGGACTGGACCATAGCCGGTGTCAAAACGTTATCGCTTTTCTTCCGTGGCGAAGACGACAATGTTGAGCAGCGTATGTCTATCAAGCTGGAGGATTCAGTTGCCAATACCAGCACTGTTGTGCACCCTTACACCTATGCAGTGCAATCAGAGTTCTGGCGCTGGTGGGATATTGCTCTTAGCGAGTTTAGTGCCGGTGGCGTAAACCTGACTGCTATCAAGAAGATTACTATCGCCATTGGTGACGGAACCAGTTCTGCTCAGAAGCTGGATGATCGCGATATAATGTACCTTGACGACATCAGGCTCTGCCCGCCCAGATGATTTAATGTCGACCAGGGCCGGCATCGTCGTGCGTTCTGCGTGATCAGTCTCGGCAAGGCACGTTACGAAAGCGATGCTGCCTTCGGACAAGCCGAGCCTTGACGGATGCGTAGTGCGTACACGCAATACGCGCTACGCAATACGCATTACGAAAATCGCGGGTTGACTCGTGAAAGAAAATCCCGGATTTGCTGTATTGTCTGGGTGCGCCCAATTATGCGGGCCAGCTTTTTTACCTGGATGTCATCATCGACCAAGGCTCTGGCTTTATTTATTCTCTTGGCAGCCTCGGCCAGTCTGCCTATTTTCAAGTAAATAAAAGCCGAATCTCTCAAAGCCCCTATATGGGAGCTATTGATATCAAGTGCATGAGCGAAAAATTCCGCAGCATTCTGGAACCTTCCTTTGTTAGCACTGACAAGACCAAGATAATAATAGGCATCTGCATTTGCGCTATCAAGGTCAACGGCTCGCAGCAGGCAGTGTGTCGATAAATCGAGCTGGCCAATTGCTAAAAACATCGACCCCATAGAAACTAACGTGTCCGCATCCTCGGGAGCTCGCTTCAGCTCAGATACCAGATAAGCTCTGGCCTTTTGTTTTTGACCTCTCTTTAACGCATACTGAGCCAGCCTATAGTATGGCCCCTTGAGCGTGCTGTCTTTTTGCAACGCCTGATTGAATAGTTCTACCGCCCGCTGGTAATCACCGCTATTAAAGGCAATCTCTCCAAGATAAAACAAAGCCGGTGCAAAATCCGGCTTAAGTTCGAGTATCCTATTAAACTTTTCTTTCGCTGGCTCAATATCACCAGCCTCAAGCAAAAATATACCAAAATCGAGAATAACATCAATGTCACCTGGGTTGACGCGGAGCTCTGTTAGAAAATGCTCACGGGCTCGTTGGTTATCACCATCGGACCAGTAGGCTTGAGCGATGCGATAGTTAATTTGTGGGTGAGTCGGCTCAAGTTCAGCCGTTCTTAACCAGCAGCGAATAGCTTTTTTATATTGGCCCTGTGCGAAAAGACAGTTACCAATATTATAGTAGCATAAAGCACAGTCTGGATTTATTTGCTGGGCGAGATAAAACATCTGCTCGGCCAAGTCATGCAGGCCCATCTCGGTATAAGTAATTATCCGGTTGCAATAGGCCGGCTCGAATGTCGGATCGAGCTGCTGGATATGCTCGAAAGTAGCGATAGCCAGATCATATTGGCCTGTGCGGGTATAATCTACCGCAAGTGAATTTAGTATCTCTAAATCATCGGGATTTAACTCGAGCGCAATTTCATATTCGCTTACTGCGTCAGCAAAGCGGTCCATAGCGTCCAGAGTGAGAGCCTTGTTGAAGTGCCACGAGCCGTTGGAAGGATTTATCTCGATGGCACCCTGTATTTGCTCAAGGGCTTGTGACATTTTGCCATCTTCGTAAAGTTCAAATGCCTTATGAGCTTTGCTCTCAGCTTTGCCATAGGAACCAAATTCCATATCTTCTAACATAAAATAAGCACCAGAAATCAGAAGCCGGATTAGTTAACTGGTAACTGGTAAATGATAATTACCAATTACCAAAGTTGCCTATGGCGGGTTATCGCCCACAAATCGCCATCGCCTTAATGGTTTTTTGGCAGCTTGAACTTCTATCAACTATGATGAAAATTTTGTTTGAAATTTAGGTTATAAGTTCTTACATTTAGGCACGTTAGCTCACCAACAGTGAGTCGGCTTGAATACCAAGCTAAGATGAAGCTACTGTTTTTCTGGAAAGTAATCGCCAAGAGTCTTATAATGTGTGTGTCAGAGTTGAAGAACCCCCAAATAAACTTGTCCCCGCGAAGGCGGGGATTTGGGGGCTAAATCCGCCGTTCGTTTGGCGGATAAATATTTAGCCCCGCAATTTATTGCGGGATTTACTCTTTTGATTTGGAGAAGTGACACTATGAATAAAGAAATAAAAGGCCGGGTTACAGCCGGTAAGGGTAATTACGCTATCGTAGTCAGCAGGTTTAATGAATTTGTAACTTCCAAGCTGCTTGCCGGCGCGATAGATTGTCTTAGCCGTCACGGTGCTGCTGACCAGCAGCTATCAACAGTCTGGGTGCCGGGCGCCTGTGAAATTACCATTGTCGCAAAAAAATTGGCCCAGAGCGGCAAATACGTCGCGGTCATTTGTCTTGGTGCGGTTATACGAGGTCAAACTACCCATTATGATTATGTCTGTCAGCAGATAACACGCGGAATCGGGCAAATCAACTACGACTGCGGCGTACCAACGATATTTGGCGTTTTGACCTGCGATACACTGGAACAGGCGCTCGAAAGGGCCGGGACGAAAATGGGCAACGCCGGTGCAGACGCAGCAATGACCGCTATGGAAATGACCAACGTAATGGAACAAATTTAATTTATTTAGAATTGAGAATTTAGAATTTGGAATTCTTAATTCTCATTTCCCTATGGTAGATAAAAGAACAAGGGCCAGGGAATTGGCCTTACAGGCTCTATATCAACTGGATGTGCAAGGCTCCGAGCTGCTCGGGCATCTGGGCGAGTTCTTCATTGAGGCAGATGCCGATGATTTTGTCCGCCAGCTCGCCGACCATTGGACAAAAGGAACGTGGGAAAATTTAACACAATGTGACCGGCTAATAGCTGATTCGACAATAAAGTGGCAGTTCTCAAGACTCTCGCCTGTTGACAAGAGCATTTTAAGATTGGCGGTTTATCAGTTGAAATTCTGTCCGGATATTCCGCCCAAAGTGGTGATAAATGAGGCTATCGAGCTTGCTAAAAAATTCAGCACCGAAAAGAGCGGCCCATTTGTTAATGGCGTGCTTGATGCCGTACTGAAAAAACTTAAAACTAAGGAAGAACCATAAGAGATGGTAATTGGTGATTGGTAATTACCATTTACCAGTTACCATTTACCAGTTACCAGTTACCATTTACCAGATGAGAACCATTGCAGTACTAAATCAAAAAGGAGGTGTGGGCAAAACCACAACAGTGGTTAATACCGCAGCGGCCCTTGCTGCTATGGATTTGCCGGTGGTCGTCATCGACCTGGACCCTCAGGCGCATCTGACAATACACCTCGGCATCGAGCCGCAAAGCATTGAATCCGGCTCATACGGGGTCCTGATCAAGGAAGCTAAATTTGAGCAGGAGCTTCTGCTTGTGCGTCCGAATCTTTGGCTGCTGCCTGCAAATATCAATTTGGTCGGCGCCGAAAGCGAGCTTGTAAGTATAGTTGGCAGGGAAACTATCTTACGAGAGGCTGTTCAATCAAGCCAGGAAAAATTCGATTACTGTTTTATTGATTGTCCTCCTTCGTTGGGTTTGCTGACCTTAAATGCCCTTGCTGCAGCCGAAGAGGTATTGATCCCTCTGCAGCCGCATTTCCTGGCTCTGCAAGGTTTCGGAAAGCTGCTGCAGACCATCGACCTTGTCAATAGAAGAATCAACCCTAACTTGAAAGTTAAAGGAATTTTGCTTTGTATGTTCGACAGTCGTGCATCACTTCCCAAGGAAGTCAAAGCCGACATCGAGAATTTTCTTAATAATGCACGCGGAACAAACAACGCCTGGGCAGGCGCGCGGGTTTTACCTACTTTTATCCGCAGAAATATCAAGCTCGCTGAAGCACCCAGCTACGGCAAGACAATTTTTGAATATGAGCCAAATTGTCACGGCGCCGAGGATTACAAGAAGGCGGCTGAATACATCCGGGACATGGAAGCTGGGTATCAGGCTCGCGCTCAAGACAAGCCTCCTCTTGAAATCAGAGAGATCTCACAGCCGGGTTCACCGTCTCCGACTCAGCCCGACAGCGCTTTGTCATATCCATCCGAAGAAAATAATAAGGAGTTTCACATGTAAAACAGGTAGTTATCCCTATCAAAAGTGGAAACATGAGTAAGGATATTTTCGATAAGGAACGTTTGACTCCGGAATTAGATAGCTTTCTTCGGGATGTAAATCCCTGGTGGGAAAAGAAGCCGGGACCTGCTATCCCTAGCTACAAGCGATGGGCTTTTGGTATCACCTTGAGCAAATTCCAAAAAGGACTTGCACCCGTTGTTGTAATCAGAGGTCCTAGACAGGTCGGCAAGACAACGCTTCAGCTTCAATTAATTGAGCACCTTATCGAAAATAAAAATGTTCCATGGAAACATATACTGCGTGTTCAATTTGACGAAATCCCCTCTTTGCGTGGTTTGCAAGAGCCGATTCTCTCCATTAGCAGGTGGTTTGAGAATCGCATACTTGGTTGCACATTCAACGAAGCAGCAAGAGCTGGACAACCCGCCTGCCTTTTCTTTGACGAGATTCAGAACCTAAAGGATTGGGCGCCACAGCTTAAAGCCCTGGTCGATCACCACACTGTCAAGGTTCTCTTGACGGGTAGCTCGGCGCTAAGGATAGAGGCTGGAAAAGATAGCTTAGCTGGCCGTATCACACCGGTCGAGCTTGGAACTTTGCTGCTTAGGGAAGTCGCTGGTCTGCGTTTTAATGAAGACATCAAGCCGCATCTTGCCAATAATGGTTTGGAAGCGCTTCTTAAAAAGGACTTCTGGATAAACCTGCAGCAGTATGGAAAAACCAACCAGGAGCTAAGAGATAAGGCTTTTGCAGAATTCTCGGAAAGAGGAGGGTATCCAATGGCACAGGCCCATCCGGAAGTATCCTGGCCCGAAATTGCCGATCAACTGAATGAGACTGTTATTCAGCGTGCCATACAACACGACCTTCGAGTCGGTACGCGTGGTCAGAAGCGCGACCCGCAGCTTCTCGAAGAGGTCTTTCGCCTGAGCTGCAGATACGCTGGGCAAAGTCCAGGTCAGGCAGTTTTTGTCAACGAAATAAAGCAAGCTCTTAAAGCCAATATCGGATGGCAGCGCATTCTGGCATATCTGCGATTCCTCGATAGCTCTATGTTAGTCAAGCTTATTAGCCCGCTGGAATTACGGCTCAAGAGAAGAAAGGGGGCACACAAATTGTGCATCTGTGACCATGGCCTACGCGCGAGCTGGCTTCAAGAAATTGTGCCTCTTGACAGAAAAACACTGGGCCAGAATCCTCATTTACAAGACCTTGCTGGGCATATCGCCCAGAGCACAGTCGGTTATTTTCTCGGTGGATTGCCTCATTTGGATATCGCACATTTCCCGGAGCGGGGCTCGGAGCCTGAAATAGATTTTATATGGACTATCGGCGAAAAACGGATTCCATTAGAAGTTAAGTACCGCAATAGGATCGACGACCACCGTGACACATTGGGCATTCGTGCTTTCTTGGAAAAAACAGTGTACAATTCACCGTTTGGCATTTTAATTACAATGCATGATGGAATCACAATTGATGACCCTCGTATTGTGCCTGTATCGCTGCCTTCGCTGCTATTACTCCGTTAGCAAGCAATTTGCGGAGCGTGCTCATCGTAAAATAGCAAGATTGAAAAGACACGAATTAAATCAGCTTTTGCGGGTTTTGTAACCGGTCTGTAAGGAATCTTAGAACCCCGCACCTATTTTCCAGAAGCTCAAGAGCAGTTAGGACTTCTGGGGCAGAAATTTTGACCAGCACCGGATAAGTAAAGGATGTAACGGTTTTTGTGGAAATAGGTGCGGGGGCTGTATAGACCTCATTTGTTATTACGGTTGTTAATATTATCATAATAACAGCAAAGACAAGAATAATTCTAAAAGACATGTTCATTTTTCTGCTTCCTGTGTTTTCTCATACAAAAAAATATTTGCATTTTTCCTGGCTTGCTTTAGTCTAATCCATATCTTGCGAATTAGGCACTAAAAATTTATAAACCATTTTTTCAGTCTCGGCAAGGCACGTTACGAAAGCGATGCTGCCTCTCGTCTCGGCGAAGCGCCGAGCCGTAGCCGGGTCGGACGAGCCGAGCCTTGACGGAAAGGAGTTTGCTATGAATTATTTAGCTAAATGTAAATCAAAATCTTTCTGCCTTATCACATTACTATTACTTTTATTGATATCCGGCAATCCTGTCACCGAAGCACAAAAGACAGAAACTCCAGAACTTACAACGCCGAATGGCGTCAGGCTGCTAATGAATAAAAGCTTTGATGACAGTGAGCAGGCACGAAAAGAAATCCTCGAATTATACAAGGACCTGAGAGTTACGGATGTGCTCGATGGAATGGACCTGATTGGCCTGCAGGACATAGGTTTAATGGACAAGGATATCCGTCCTTTGTGGCGGGATGTGGAGAAGTTTTCTCACAGGGTAGTAGGTTTCGCCATTACTGTTCGCCATGTGCCTACTGATGTCAGGGTCGGGCAAAACTCTTTTCCAGACCTCGAAGGTTTCAAAAGTTTCAAGTCTCAGCAATATAAAAGAGCGCCTGACGAATGGCTGAAAGTTGCAAAACCCGGCAGTCTCGTCGTCATCGATGCCAGCGGAATCCCCGAGTGTGGTTTTATCGGCTCCAATAACAGCCTCGGCTGGGCGGAAAAGGGCGTAGTCGGGGTCATAACAAATGCCGGCGCTCGCGATACCGATGAGATTATTAAGGTCAAGAAGATTGCGGTCTATTGCAAAAACGGCTACAGTACCCGCGGAGTTCGACCCGGAAGGCTCATCGCCGAATCATACAACTTTCCCATAAGTTGTGCAGGTGTCCTTGTTTATCCCGGAGATTTGGTAATAGCTGATGGTGATGGTGTGCTGGTCGTACCCAGAGAACATGCGCTGACGGTGGGCAAACTTGCTCGTGAAATTCACATCGGCGATGAAAAAAGCCGCGCCAAAAGATACGAGCGGCTGGGCATACAACCGGACCAGACCGTGATAGTAGAATAGGGTTGAGCTTTAGCCCACCGAGTAAACATCAAATCAACTGTTGTGGGTTTTGCAATCGCTCTGTAATGAAGCTTAGAAACTCTGCTGCATAGACCGCATTTATAACTCTGTGATCAACTGCCAGAGACAGACTGATGACTCTGCGCACGCTCATTTTGTGGTCTTCCGGAACGACTATTTTGAGCACATTGCCAATAGCTAAAATTGTACTGGTTGAGGGGGCGGGGATCGCAAAAAAAGAATCAATGCCATAAACGCCGAGATTACTCAAGCCTATGGTCTGACCCTCCATTTCCTCAAGAGTCAATCTGTTACTGCGGGCCTTTTCAGTTAGCAGCTTCTCCAGTCCAGCAATTTCAGCTAATGTTTTCTGATCTGCGTTTTTTATCACCGGCACAACCAGGCCTTGTGGTGCGTGTACCGGAAAACCAACATTAATCGCATCGGCGATCCCGATCGCCGGGAATTTCGAATTTTTGAACTCCTGCGGGTCACAGGACACGAACGAGCCTACCATCATAGGATATTTCTCTGCCGCTAAGGCCAACGCACGAATAAAAAAAGCATTGCTTGTAATTTGGGTGCCAAGTGACTTGCTAAGTTTTGGCCGAAGAGCCATCAATTCCGTTATGTCCGCTTTTGACTCGATGTAAAAGCAGGGCTTGCTCTGCTTGGATTTGGCCATCCTTTCGCCGATGAGCCGCTGAATTCTGGTCAATGGGATATGCATCTGGTACCCTGTATCGCTTGTCGATTAGCGATTAGCGTTCCTGAACTATGGTGGAGCATTATAATGCAGTTGATTTTGTTTGCAAGAGTGGAACTATCCCGCCTCCGACGGACCGGATTCCGATTGCCAAATTCCGATTGCCGATTGCCAATTGAAAATCGAAAATTGGAAATCGAAAATCGCTTTTTGTTTGACATAGCTGCACGTTGGACATAGACTCCTTCCATGCCTAAGCCCCGCCCAGCGCTGGGCGGGGTCCCGACAAGTATGGGTCAGATTAGGAGGTGACTGAATGAGACGAGTAAGAACTTCAATCCATTCTACAGTTTCTGTGACGTTTCTGACTACCATCTTAGTGGTAGCAATGGCACATCAGGTGCAGGCCTCCGACAACGTCGATGTTGATAAGATGATCGAGGAGATGTTAGCTGGACGCAAGACCCAGACACAAATCCCATCCCTGACCCAGACGTACGGCTCTTTCTCGATGGACAAGGCCTATCAAATCCAAGCCCTCCTGACAAAAAAACTCAGCAAGGAGTTAGGGCCTGTTATTGGTTACAAAGTTGCATACGCCAGCAAGGCAGCACAGCAGCAATTTGGCGTAAATGAACCAGCAAGCGGGCCTTTATTCCTGCTCCAACGTTTGCCCAGCGGTTCGAAGCTGCCAGCCAGTGCATTTATGGAACTTACTTTGGAAACGGAGATAGCCTTTACCCTGAGCAAGGGCATCGATCGACCGATCAAGGACATTGCAGAGATAAAGGATTATGTCAAGTGGGTTCACACCGCTTTTGATCTGGGAGAACATCGGTTTGTTGAAGGCCAAACAAAACCCACGCCCCAGGACTCGATTGCAAGCGGTGTTGGCGCCCACTTCTTTGTGCTTGGACCTGCTATAGATCCGAGCAAGGTGAATGTTGACACGGTCACACTCAAGCTAATCCGAAATGGCCAGACCATTACAGAGAGCCCCGCGACCAATGTCATGGGTAGTCCGTGGAATTCATTGCTTTGGCTGGCCAACCAAGTGGTGAAGCTTGGCGGTACAGTTCAACCCGGTGCGGTTGTCGTAAGTGGCACAGCGGCTCCGGCCTACAAGGTCAAAGGCAAAGCTATTATGGGTGATTATGTGGGGGATTGTGGCCCCTTGGGCAAAGTGACCTTGACAATCGACTAAGGAGACTCACATGGTGACTTGGGTTGTATTGCTCTCCATCGCTGTGCTGGGGGTGGGTTACCTCGTGTACGGCCGGTTTGTGGCCAAGGCCATGGACCTGGACGACTCCAGGCAGACCCCGGCCTGCCAGATCAACGACGGAGTGGACTACGTGCCGGCCAAAGGCCCCATGCTCCTGGGCCAGCACTTCTCCGCCATTGCCGCAGCAGGGCCCATTGTGGGGCCCATCCTGGCAGGGATATGGTTCGGGTGGGTGCCTGCCCTGCTGTGGATCGTGCTGGGTTGTATCTTCATCGGCGCCGTGCACGACTTCACGAGCCTGGTGGCCTCGGTCCGCCATGGGGCCTCGTCCATGGGTGAGATCGTACGCCGGCACATGTCCCGCACCTCGCGGGTCCTGTTCCTGATCTTCATATGGGTGGCCCTGAGCTATGTGATCATCGCATTCACGGACATCACGGCCCAGACCTTCAGGGCCGGGGCGGACGACAAGGCCTTCGGCCCAGGTGTGGCGGTCAGCTCACTGCTATACCTTGCCATCGGCATCGGCATGGGTGTGGTCCTGAACAAAGCCAAGGTGCGATTATGGGTGGCGACCGCCGTGTGCCTGCCCATGGTGTTGGCCGCCATCTGGTTAGGCGGACATCTGCCCGCGGGTCTGGCCCAGACCTTGATGAAGATGCCGGTCAAGGGCTGGGAGGTGGTTCTACTGGTCTACTGCGGGATAGCGTCGCTGTTGCCCATGTGGTTACTCCTGCAGCCCAGGGGTTATCTCGGCGGGTGGTTCTTGTATGCGACCATTGCCATCGCCCTGCTTGGGGCGATCTTCGGCAGGCTCGACGTCCGGTACCCAGCCTTCTACCTCAACGAGGGGCTCGCAAGCCTGGCCAACGGCAAGTTGCTGCTGCCGTTCCTGTTCATCACCGTGGCGTGCGGGGCTTGCTCCGGGTTCCACGGAATCGTCTCATCGGGCACGACCTCTAAGCAGATCGCCAGGGAGTCCGACACGCGACCTGTGGGGTACGGCTCGATGATCCTGGAGGGGGTCGTGGCCGTGCTCGCCCTGGCCACGGTCATGGTCCTGACCCCGGGCGACGCTATGCTCAAACGGGACCCGAACTTTGTGTACGCTAACGGCCTGGCTAGGTACGTGCAGATGGTGGGCCTCGACTACACCATAGCTCTGTTCTTCGCCTTGCTGGCCTTCTCGACTTTTGTGTACGATACCCTGGATGTAGCCACTCGTTTGGCCCGCTACATCCTGCAGGAGCTGGTGGAATGGCGGTCCTCCGCGGGCGCGGTGGTGGCCACGGTCGTGACGCTCATATTTCCGTTGACCTTTCTGATGGTAAGCTCGGAGAAGAGCTACCTCGTGGCCTGGCCGATCTTCGGCAGCAGCAACCAGTTGCTGGCCAGCCTGACGCTGCTGGCGGTCTCCGTGTGGCTCAAGAAGACCGGCAAGAATCCGCTGTTCACCGTGCTGCCTATGGCCTTCATGCTGATCGCCGCGGTCTGGTCTCTGATTCTCCAGGTCGAACCCATGGTCCGATCGCTTGCCGGAGGCGCAACCTTGCAGACCACGGACCTAATCAGCGGGATCGTGGGGGTGATTCTGCTTGGTCTTACCGTGTGCCTGGCTGTGGACGCGGCCCGGTGTCTCATGCGTGGAGGAGTCAGCAGTTAAAAGCTATGGGTTGGGAGAAACGATGACTGAACCTAAGACCTTCAAGAGGGTCCTGATGGGCCCAGGGCCGTCTGATGTTGATCCGAGGGTATTAGAGGCTCTGTCGCGTCCAACCATTGGACATCTGGACCCTGCGTTTCTGGATGTATTGAACGAGACACGAGAATTGCTTAAATACACCTTTCAGACCAGAAATGAGCTGACATTCGCCGTCTCAGGCACCGGAAGCGCCGGCATGGAGACCTGTGTTGTCAACCTCATCGAGCCGGGCGACCCGATGCTCGTATGCATCAATGGCGTTTTTGGCAAACGCATGGCAGATGTAGCCCAGAGGTGTAGAGCCGACGTCTCGACCATCGAGACAGAGTGGGGCAAAGCATTTACGCCAGATGAAATAAAGCAGGCCCTTAAAAAACGCCGTAACAAGGTTGTCGGCATTGTACATGCGGAGACCTCCACCGGCGTATGCCAGCCTTTGGAAAAAATCTCTACAATCGTGCATGATGCGGGCGTTTTACTGCTGGTGGACACAGTTACCAGCTTAGGTGGAATGAAGGTGGACGTAGATGGCTGGCAGATCGATGCCTGCTATTCCGGCACGCAGAAGTGCTTATCGTGTCCGCCGGGATTGTCACCGGTGACCTTCAGCAACGCGGCTGTGAAAGCCATTGAGGCTCGCGTAACCAAGGTTGCGAGCTGGTATCTTGACGTAACTATGATCCGCCAGTATTGGGGAAGCGAGCGTCTGTATCATCACACGGCGCCGGTCAACATGAACTACGCACTATTGGAATCCCTACGAATGATTAAGGAAGAGGGCTTGGAGCAGCGATGGGCCAGACATTTAGCCAACCACAAGATTCTGAAGGCAGGATTGGCTGCTATCGGAATCAACTACATACCCGAACCCGGGTATGAACTGCCTATGCTTAATGCCGTGACCATACCTGCTGGTGTGGACGATGTCACTGTCCGAAAGCAACTGCTCAGCGAATTTGCCATCGAGATTGGCGGTGGATTAGGCAACTTCAAGGCAAAGGCATGGCGTATCGGCCTGATGGGTAGTGCGTCAACACTCAGCAATGTGCTGCTGTTTCTTTCAGCATTGGAGAAATGCTTGGCCGATCAGGGCGTCAAGTTTAAGGCCGGTGCCAGTATCGCAGCCGCTATCGACCAGGCGAACACTCGTAGTTCGTAGTTCATCGATGAACTATGAACAATCAGCTGTGAACAATGTGGCCGCCTTTTTAACTGGAAGGCCGCAGAACGTGGTCAACCATGTAAAAGTGCTCGGTAGCTTCGCAAGCCCATTTTGCCCTTTTATATTTTACTTGTTTTTGCTATCTTAGTACCATCTACGAACGATGAACTACGAACAATGAACTATTAATAAGGAGTCAGAAATGAAAAACAATACTAAGCAGATTTCACGAAGAGACTTGTTGAAGTCTGGCGCTGCGATCTCAGCAGGTGCTGTGCTGTCGCCAAGTAGTAAGATTTTCGCTGCGGGTTCTGATACCATGCGTGTCGCTCTGGTCGGCTGCGGCAGCCGAGGAACTAAAGATGCTATCGACTGTCTGAAGTCTGCCGACGGCGTGGAAATTGTCGCCATGGCTGATATGTTCAAGGATAAGCTCGAAGGCTCGCTGGCCGAGCTCAAAAAGGAATTTCCGGCCAAAGTAAAAGTCACCCCCGAAACAAGTTTTCTTGGCTTCGATGCCTACAAGAAAGTCATCGCCATCAAAGATCTGGACATTGTGATGCTGACCACGCCGCCGGGCTTTCGGCCACAAATGGTCAAGGCGGCGATTGAAGCCGGCAAGCATATCTTTATGGAGAAACCCGCTGCAGTGGATCCTGTCGGTGTGCGTTCACTGCTGGCCTCGGCGGAGCTGGCTGACCAGATGCAGCTATCTATCGTCGTCGGAACGCAGCAGCGGTGGCAACCGCAGTATATCGAGCTTATCAAACGCATCCAAGATGGCAAGCTCGGTGAAATTGTGGGCGGCCAGGCCTACTGGAACTGGGGCTCTGCAAAGTGGCACTTCGAGCTTCGCAAGCCCGAATGGTCCGACATGGAATGGCAGCTCCGCTGCTGGCCATACTTCGTCTGGCTGTCGGGTGACCACATCGTGGAGCAGCACATGCACAATATGGATATTATAAATTGGGCTGTCGGCTCACACCCAGTTCAATGCCTTGGTATGGGCGGACGCCAGGCTCGAACCGGCCCGGAGTTCGGCAACATCTACGATCACTTCACGGTCGAGTACGAATATCCAGACGGCATTCGCGTAATGAGTATGTGCTCCCAGATCGAAGGCTCCACGCCGCGTATCGGTGAGCGTGTCCTCTGCACAAAAGGGGCGACCTATACTACGCGAGCCGAGGGTTATATAGATAATACAAAAGGCCAGAGAATCTACAAATACGATGGCGAAATACATAGTGGCGAGGTTGCTCAGTACGCCAATCTTATCAAGAGCATTCGTGAAGGTAAGCCTCTCAATGAGTGCAAGAGGCTCGCCGAAAGCACCATGACCGTAATTATGGGGCGTATGAGTGCTTACACAGGCCGGGCCTTGAAATGGGACTGGGCCATTAAGTCCCAGCTCGACCTGTCACCCGAAAAATACCAGCTGGGCGACCTGCCGGTCCAACCCGTCGCTATTCCAGGCAAAACACAACTCATTTAAATTTAGAATTTAGAATTAAAAATTGAGAATTAAGACCCCGCACCAATTGGTAATTGATGATTGGTAATTGGTAATTACCATTTACCAGTTACCATTTAACCAGCCCTTAAAAGCCTGCCAGTCCGCCAGTGGCGGATTGGCAAAGATAGCAAGGTCAAAAGAGCCTACTAAAGATCAAATACGAAATCCGAAGTACGAATTTCGAAACAATGTCTAATGACCAAAATTCAAATGACCAAAACAGCAAGTTTTGCAAATTTGAACATTAGAATTTCGGATTTGTTTCGGATTTCGAAATTCCCGCCATCCTGCTAATCAAGGTTTTTTCTGACCAAAAGCTGAGGATTTCGTCAATCGGTTTCGGTTGCGCAACTCGTAACGCCCCCGATTAAGTCGGGGGCTAAAACGTAATACGATAGACGAAACCCCGCCTGCCGGACGGGCAGGGAGCAGCGCAACCGATAAACGCAAGACAAAAAACAACAGCGCAACCGCTAAACGAAACACGCAAGGCTGTAGTCATTAGCAATGACATCGAAACTTGTGAATTGACACGATTGAGATTCCTCGTCATAGTTGTCACTCGTCTCGGCGAAGGCGCGAGCCGGAGCAGGATCGAAAATATTCAAGTCCGCTTGGGGACGCTTTACGTCGGACGGGAAAAAATAGAATCAGTCTCGGCAAGGCCCGTAACGAGGTCGATGCATCCACTATACGAGCCGAGCCTTGACGGAAAGGAGTTCTAAAAATGTTTGGAAGAATCGTACTTATCGGAATAGTCTTACTGTTATCCTCCAGTTCTTTTGCTATTTACCAGCACAAGGATTTTGTGACTTTTTCCGAAAACATCGTGGGAAGAAGCGGTGATACTGGCTCGGCCAATAATGGTAACCTGCTGCCGTTTTCAAATATCCAGATAAATCGAGATGTTGGCTCCGGCAGTATCGCCATGCAGCTTGACCAAGGCATAATTGGCCAACATGCGAGTGCTTGGGGTCTGGGTGGAACATCTGGTGCTGGCCAGATGGGATTGGGCATTGGCTACCAAGATCAGATTGTTGGCGGACTTCCCGCAGCAGTTCAAGAGCAGGGTCTCGGCGTAAGTTTTTCAGAAACAGTGTATAAAGCCGGTGGTTTTGCCGGTGCAGGAGGCCTGCAGCATGGCATTGCCAGCCGGATGCAAACAGCGGTTACTCCAGATGGCATCAGTAGACAATCCCAGCACGTTTCCTCGTTACAGTTTGGAAGGGTAGCTGGCAGTGGAGATTCCAATTCTTCAATGACCAATACGCTGCAAGTCCTTACAGGGCAGTCCCAGGCGAACTAATATTTGCCTTGAATTTCCGATTGCCGAATTCCGATTTTCGATTTTCAATCGGCAATCGACAATTGGTGATTGGTAATTGGAAATTGGTAATTACCATTTACCAGTTACCATTTACCAATCGCCGAAGGCGACGGGGTTCCATTTTCGCACCCCGTGAGATAACACGCTCAAGGCTCACAAAAAGCCCTGGAACTTTATCTCACGGGGTGGTTTTCTATCCCGAACCCCCCTGCGAAGGAACTAAAAACTTAAAGCTAAAAACGAAAACTGACAGCTTTGCTGTCATTCCTTCGCTACGCTCAGAGCCTGCCCTGAACGCAGTAAAGGGATGACACTTAAATGTCATTTTACATTTTTCGCTTTACGTTTTACACTTCCTTTTATTCTTTTGTTGACAAGTATTTATGATATAATAAGATAAACTTAACCCTGCCCAGCGCTGGGCGGGCAGAAACAGCGATTAACCCCATTAGAAAATCATCTTTTTGGAGGTTCGGGGCTAATTGTGGAATTTCTAACGGGGCTTGCTTTCTAACGGGGCTTGCTTTCTAACGGGGTTAACTGGCAGAATTGTGGAAAAAACGTTATATTTGGCATCAGTGCTGGCACTTAACATTAGTTGCGGCTTGTGCGACTCGTCTTGGCGCAGGCCAAGCCGCAGCCAGATAGCAGTAACAGTGAACCCATATGGAACAGCAGTTGTGTCAGATCGAACTGATCAGACAGGCTCAACGCGGCGATAGGGAATGTCTTGATCAGTTGGCTGAAGCCGCAAGAGAACGCCTGCGCACATATGTCTACCGCCTTACTCAACGGGACGACCTGACGCAAGAAATTGTACAGGAGAGCTTATTCGAGATGTGCAAGGTATTAGGTAAACTGAAAAAGGCCGACCGATTCTGGCCCTGGCTCTACGGTATAGCCACTAATAAGCTGCGGCGTTATTATAGAACTGAGCATACACAACGAAAGTTGGCGGTCAATAGCGCAGCAAATAAGGATACACTAAGAGACCGCCAGGATGGGCTGGAGAGACTCGTAAGCGAAGAATTAAAACAGATCGTCTCGGAGGCGATGGCAAAACTGCGGACGCGGCACAAAGCCGTCTTAGTTATGCGCTGCTATGATGAGATGGCCTATTCGGAGATTGCCGAGTCTATGGGCTGTAGCGAATTTAGTACGCGTATGCTATTTTTGCGTGCGAAAAGGGCACTGCAGAAAGAGCTCTCGCGCAACGGCTTTGGCAAGGGCTCACTGTTGGCTGCTCTGGTGCTGTTCGGCAAGATGACAGCCCCCAGCGAGGTCGCAGCTGCACAAGTGTCGGTCACAGCCACCGCAACTAAGGTTGGCTTATTAGCCGGAATTGCCGGCCTGGCAACCACAAAAACGGCGATTGTATCGATGACTGCGGCTGGCGCATTGACCGCCGGCACGCTATCCTTCGTCGCTCGTGACTGGCAAGACAGAAGACACAAGACAGAAGACAAACCATTTAACCAATTACCAGTTTCCAGTTACCATTTAACCGAGGCCGTAGAGTACTGGTACTATTTCCCGCAAGGTCCTGATAAACCCATGATGCTACGGGCAAAGTCAGGTTCGGTTGGTGACAGGTCGTACTGGGAGATACTGCAAAACGACCGTGCAAATTATTACTACCATAACGATCGTGTCTTCATTAACAACTACCGTATGTGCAATAGCGACCTTAGCGTGCTAAAAGTCCCCACGGACGACCCCAAATTGACCGACTTTCTCTGTCAGGTCGAGGCAAGCACAAAGCCTATGAAACATATACCGGCTACAGGCAAAGGTCTGCTGGTTATTGCCGCCCGCAGCTCGCCCGCCTCAGGCGGGCAAGCCCAAGACGACAAACAACCGTGGGTTATCCGTCATTATAACGTCTTGGAGGAGGATTACTTTCAGAGTGACTGGCCAGCAACAACCACGGTCGTTGATAATCGTGATGCTATGCATAGACGTGGCTGGACCTACTTTCGGGTCACCGGTCAAGTCTCCGGCCAGAACGTTTCCGGAACGGGAAGAATACCATTCGTATACCTGGCCAGTGGACGATACAGCCCCTGGCTGAAACTGCTCGTCACGGCGGAGCGTGCCGGAGCGGGGCAGGTGGGTTCCCTGACAATAGTTGACACATACAAAGAGGCTTATTTATGCCGGCTGGCTAAGCCAGCGGATCAGATCGTAACATACCAGGGCGGCAGCTTCTTCAAGGGGCTGGCTAGACCCTGGATGGGTCTGCATACCATCGATACGGTGCGCCGCGACGCAGCCGAGCAGCGTATTTGGTTCGAGACAAAGCCCACTACAGGCCCGTCAGGTAGCCAGTTGGCGCAAGTGGAATTAACCTGTAAAGGTCTGCGAATCGTCTACAGGATCGATCTGGAAACCGACGTCATTGAAGAAATCACCTTCTTTGCCGACCAAGACCAGATAGGAAATCTGAAGTTTTCATATCTTCAGTCCATTGAGCAAGAAAGTTCGGAGTTTGTACCTCCAGATAGACCAAGACAATCCCCCGTAGGCGGAGCCCCTAAGGGTAGCCCAGGCCTATTGTGGCTTGTGCATCTGGTGGAGGGTTCACTCGGGTAGATAGGGGATAGGATAGGGGATAGGAGATAAGATGCTATACCCTAAACCCTAAACCCTATTTAGGGCAATGTAAATGAAACCGCCAAGCACAAGTTGGCTTTGGACTACTGCCACTATTCTGGTGGGCGCAGCGGTTTGCCTGACCACCAGCCTCGCCGAGGCCGATTGGACCTACGAATACAGGGACGATTTCAGCAGTAATAAGGCCGAAGAAGATAGCTACCTTCACTCCGTTTTCTGGCCACAAGGGGCATTTCCTCCGCTGGAGCCGTATCTATACTATCTTGATACCCGCGAAGGCCGCCAGCGCGAATTAGCGTTAGGAGACTACAACGGCCAGCCAGCCCATCTGGGCTATTGCTTCCCAGTTGGCAAGGTTTTGCCGCGGACGGCTGTCAGAGGAAACCTGCAGGTTGACGTGCGGTTCCGGTACGGCGCCGAGGTGGCGTCGTCTCTATCGGGCTATTTGCTATACTCTCTATCGGCTGACGGTGTCAACTGGTCAACCCCACAGGAACTGCAAGCAGCAAGCCACGACATACCAATCGAGTCGGTCCGGGGCACCTGTTATATCACCTTCTTCGGGACAGAGGTGCTGATTGATAATCTGGTAGTGAATTTGTACTCTTCTGCTGCCACGATTTACGTGCCGCGGGACTTTGCCACGATCCAGAGAGCGATTGATGCTGCGGCTGACGGTGACATCGTGGAGGTTGCCCCGGGCACCTACAGAGGCGATGGAAATTGGGATATCGACTTCCGGGGAAAGGCAATCACCGTCCGCAGCAACGCAGGGTCAGAGCGGACGATTATCGACTGTGCTGGCCAAAATCACAGAGGCTTCTACTTCCACCGAGCAGAAGGACCAAGCTCCGTTCTTCGCGGATTCACGATCATTGGTGCTCTTGTGCCGGGCTCTGCGATTCCGCCTGACAATATGCCCTGGAGTTCAAGCCCTGCGCATCCGGTCGGTGGCGGCATATACTGCGAGTTCAGCAGCCCAAGCATTGTTGACTGTGTTATAAAACAATGTGCTGCCGCGCTGGGAGGTGGGATAGGGTCTGTAGGCGGTGCGCCAGCAATTATTGATTGCGTGATCGAGCAGTGCCAGGCAGGCAGGCCAGCGTCAGCAGAAACCGGCCTGCCTGCGGCGGGTGGGGCCGGCATCGGCCTTATCAGAGGCGCCGACGCCACGATCATCGGCTGTACAATCAAAAATAACAGCGGTTTGGCCAATAGTCGCGGAGCAGGCGTATATTGTTGGCAAAGCAGAGTTCTATTAGCGAATTGTGACATTTTCTTTAATCCGCCTACGGCGGACCAGGGCAATACCAAGGGCGGTGGTATCTACTGCGGCGGGCCTTCTGCGCGCGCGGAACTTGCGCATTGTATCATCTCAAACAACACCGCCGACACCGGCGGCGGTGTCTTCACCGCTTCGGAAACATCCGCCTTTGACGTCCCAAACGACAACGATAACAATTCCTTCGACTTTGCTCAGGACAAGGATATAGCGCTGCAGGCACAAGCACCGCGATGCTATGTAAGCGTGACAAACTGCACCATTGCCCACAACAAGCTGTCATCCACCGGCGGCGGACAGATGACATCACGTGGGGGAGGGATTCACTCGGCTGGCAGCGATATTGCGATTAGAAACAGCATTGTATGGTATAACGATGGCAAAGCCGTCTCGCTCCTTGCTCCGGTATCGAATAGTCCCGTTCTTTATTCAAATATTGAGGCTGGTTTCATCGGACAAGGTAACATCAATGCACCGCCTCTTTTCGCATCGCCGCCCCGCCCAGCGCTGGGCGGGGATTATCATCTGAAGTCGTTCTATGGCCGCTACGAGCCGCTCTATAGCGAATGGGTCATGGATAATGAGCATAGTCCTTGTATCGATGCCGGTGATCCCAAAGATCCCGTTGGTGCTGAGCCGACCCCGAATGGCAAACGTATCAACATGGGAGCTTTCGGCGGGACCTCGCAGGCAAGCAAAGGCGCCGGTCCTCTGCTCTTTCACGTTGATCGTGCAAACGGCAACGACTCTAACACCGGCCGCAGCCGCGCCACAGCATTCGCAACCATCCAAAGAGCGGTGGACGAGGCCATTGACGGCGATACCGTCCTGGTCTGGCCGGGGGTTTATCGCGAAGAAGTCACCTTCAACCGCAAGGCAGTAACACTCCAGAGCGCAGACCATGCAGCGCAGGTTTCGGCCCCAGGTGGCTTCGCGTTTTCATTTTACGGCGCCGAGAGCTCGATGAGCGTCTTGCGTAACTTCGTCATCACCGCTTGCGGCGAAGCGGCTGTCTTCTGCGACGGTGCCTCAGCTACGCTGACTAATTTGACTATAGCTCGTAACCGGTTTGGGATTACTGCTTATGGGGGGGCCAATCCTACCATAACCAACTGCATCCTTTGGGATAACGAACGCGGCGACCTATTCCAGTGCCGTGCCCGCTATAGTCGCGTGCAACAACCAAACGCCATTGGTCAGGACACCGGCAACATAAGCACGGACCCCTTGTTCGCCGATCCTAACAATGGCGACTACCATTTGCGGTCCAGATACGGCAGATATTCGCCAACAGATGGCGCATGGATGACTGATCCGGTCACAAGTCCTTGTATCGATGCCGGTGATCCCAGCGTGTACTACGGACGTGAGCCAATGCCTCACGGAGGTAGAGTGAACATGGGTGCTTACGGCGGAACGCCGTTTGCCAGCAAGAGCGGCTGGCCATGGCCGTAGAGCGATTAAACCACAATGATTAGCGGAATATGACGGATCACATCGGGCAAATCACAAATTGCTTATCGCATATCGCTTGTCGCATATCGCATATCACATAGCGATTTGCGATTAGCGATTGGCCAAAGTAGCCCAGGAAAACGGGGTTTTTTAAAAAATCCCACAATATTTTGGAAATTATTTTAAATTCCAGGCTTGACACGAATTAAAATACGTATATAATAGTAGTTTAGCTCGAGGTGCTAAATGAGCGCGCAAAAATGGCCCTGGGCACGGCTGGAGGATAGAAAAATGTGTGTTCAATGCACACATTCGGGGTTAGATAATACACAAAAACGGGGCTTTACGCTAATCGAACTCCTCGTAGTTATTTCCATAATCTCAATGCTCATGGCTATTATTCTGCCGGCATTCGGCAGGGTGCGACGTCAGGCCCGAGCGGTGATAAGCATGAGCAACCAGAAACAGATTGCGTCTGCTGTGAGCTTCTTTGCGTCGGACAACGATGAAAGATACCCCGAATCAGTTGCCACCGTAGGATTTGACAGTAACTGGAACTGGTCAGACCCAACCAAGCTAACCGGCAACCGTCGCCGCAGTCCAGGCTTACACCGGGCCATGAGCGAATACCTGCGGAGCTACATAGCCGATGCCAGTACCATGTATTGTCCAAATGCGCCGCAGAGATACAAGTATTTGCAGCAGGCCTGGGATGCCGGTGACAATTGGGATAATCCCGACACCCCATTTCCATCCGATCCGGTTGGCGGTTCATATTGTTTCTACTGGAACTACATAGGGTATATCGGCGGACGCAGGGTCGTTTTCAGAGGGCCACAGGGTCCGGCAAGCAGTGGAAGATACAGCAAATTGGTTGTAAGTGACTGTTTTGGCTTCAATCACTGGAGAAGTCCCGCCTCGTATGGTAGCTGCGAACCATTCGATAGAGCCGACATTGTTCCCGAAACCTGGCTTCTTTCAGCCTTTTGGTTCCAAAAGAATCCGCCGGGGCGGACTGACGGTCCTCCCCGAATCAGGCTTCAGGCAGGATACACCGATGGGCACGTAGAGACATACTCGGCCTCGGAAGTTATACCTATGAAGGTTTCCATTACCGCCGATGGCAGTGTCCCGTACCCTGATGACCTGGGTCCAGGCGTATTCTTCCTGCCAAGCAATGCGCTGCACTAAACCCGACAAAAGAAAGCACGAAGCACGGAACCTGAAATACGAAACAATATCAAAATTCAAATGTCCGAATGACTAAAGTGTTTTGAATTTTTGTCATTTGTATTTGTTTCGGATTTCGATATTCGAATTTCGGATTTCCACAGAACAATAATCAATAGTCAATAATCAATTGTGGGCTTCCCACCACAGGCGCGGATAATCCTTGCCTTCTAAAATCCACCAGATGTCCTGAGTGTCGTTGGCCGTCTCACCCACGAAGTCCCAGCCGGCTTGCAAGAACGTGCTGGCCATCTGCATCTCGGCGGTGGTCTTACCTGTGCCGCCGGCACTCCATGTTCGGCCTGAGGTCTGGATATCCCAGAAACTTGAGGCGATGCTGCCGCTGTTGACCCCCACGAGGCCGCCGACATCTTTACTTCCTGTGACCGCACCGGTGCTGTAGCTCGAAGCGATCGTCCCATTGATTACCGCGTCCATCACGTATCTCTCCAACACGTTAGCACCCACCAGGCCGCCGACTTCCGAAACTCCATCGACCGGACCGGTGCTGTAGCTCGTGGTGATGCTGTCATGGTTAGTGCCCACGAGGCCCCCGACACCGGAGGTTCCACTGACGGCACCGCCGCTGTAGCTTGTGCTGACACTGCCTCTGTTGTAGCCCGCCAGGCCACCGACGCTCTTTGTTCCCCTGACGACCACCCTCGAATAGCATTTGGTGATTCTGCCTCCGGGATTGGTTCCCACCAGGCCGCCGACACACTCATTCCCTGACACGCTACCATCTTCAGCATAACAGTGTGTGATGGCACCTCCTACGAGATAACCGACCAGCGAACCAACGCAGTGCCCTGTTCCTGCGTCAACATTAGGATCAAGCAATCCTAAATCTTTGATTTCTGCATTGCGCCCACCAACGTAGCCGAAGAGTCCTACGGCGCTTACCCCTGTAGATGTGTAGTTGAAGTTTGAGATTTTATGACCGTTGCCGTTAAAAATGCCGCTGAAGGAATAATTACCGCCACCCGTCCCGATGATGTTGAAATCTGTTCCCGTGAAGCGTTTAAGATCAATATCCGCCATCAGCTTGAAGTGCTTGCTCCATTCACATGGAAACAAACCAATCATATTATACTGCTCGGCCTTATAAATCAGATATGGATCGTCCTGGGTTCCAGTTCCTGTTAAGAAGTCGGACAACTTTTGTGTGTCGAGCGCTTTGCCCGGTTTCTTTTCCCACCATAGCCTTGGGTAGTCGTTGCCTTCATCAATCGTCCAAATTCCTTCATTGCCGCATACACCCCAACCAGTAAATGTAATTGCCATCTTCATCTCGGCTGTGGTTTTGCCCCTCCCGCCGGCGCTGGTTCTCTGGCCGCTGGTTTTGGTATCCCACAAAGAAGTCGTAACCGGGCCATAACCATGTCCCACCAGTCCGCCGACCAGTTTCGTTCCCGAAACGCTCCCGGCTGCATAGCAGTTGGTGATTATGCCGTAATTGGTTCCCACCAGTCCGCCAACTTCCTCTTTAGTTCCCGAAACACTGCCTGTGGCATAGCAGCGGTTGATTGTGAGCCAACTCAGCCCCACCAGTCCGCCGACACTCTCATTGCCCGAAACGCTACCGGTTGAACAGCAATTTGAAACGGTACCAGCCGCAATCGATCCCACCAAGCCGCCAACGCTATCATTACCCGAAACCTCACTGCTTGAATAGCAGTTGGTGACTATTCCTCCACCCCAATTCTTTCCAACCAGGCCGCCGACGTCTCTATCACCCCTGACGCTGCCGCCCTCAGCATAGCAGTTGGTGATTCTGCCCCAATTGGCTCCAACCAGCGAACCAACGCAATCTCCTGTTCCCGCATCTATATCAGGATCAATCAACCCCAGGTTTTTGATTTCCGCATTTTCTCCCCTAACTTGCACGAAAAGTCCTATGTAGCGTTTACGCGTAGAAGTGTAGGTGAAGTTTGAGATTGTATGACCCCCGCCGTCAAAGACACCCGTGAATTGTTTATAATCATCCCAACTTACCCAGTATCCAATGAGATTGAAAGCCGTTCCCGTATAGGCGATTAGATCGATATCTGACATCAGCTTGAAGTGCTTGTCCCAATCGGCGCGATTGGCTCCAATCGCATTTATCTGCTCGGCTGTGTAAATCAGGTAGGGGTCATTGGGCTCTCCCGTCCCGCCGCCGTATTTGGCCTCAGCCGGTCGGCTGAATAAGAAGATGGCAAACAGTACAAGTGACAGCCACAAAGTCTTGCTTAAATTGTGCATATTTTTGCCCTCCGTTGAAAATTTGTTTTTTGACACAGAGCTCACAGAGACCTCAGAGAATTTAATTTTTGTTTTATTTCTCTGTGCACCTCTGCGTTTTCCCTCGGCTTTGCTCGGGACGACGTCTGTGGCTCTTTCCGCCTTTATCGAACTGATGGGGTGTTAGCTCCGCCGTTGCTGATACGTAGTATACAAGATAGGGATTGTCCGTGTCAAGTGCGGCAGATATGAATTTACACGACGGCAGCGGTTTCCCCTACTTCGTCAAACTGGTTGAATCTGACATTTATTTTCTTGCCTTCTCCGTGTGTTGCATCGTTATCCCGATCAGCTCATCGCACGTATATCGTATCGCGTAGTACATATTGCGTAGGACGCACAACGCATCACGCAATACGCACGACGAATTTATCGGCATACAAAGAAAAAGGCTGTGAGCAAACATTTCAAAAGGATGGGCAACCGAGTTGCCCATCCTACAAAAGGCTCACAGCCTTATCCCTGCTTCCGCAGGGGCAACCCCCGCGAAGGCGGGGGGGGACACTACTGACACTCTTGGAGCCATCGATTGGTGAGAACTACCAGGTCCTGCACGTTAATTATCCTATCACCGTTCAAATCCTGACAGAGCGGGCATTCCGGCTCTGGCTCCGGCTCAGAGACGATCGGGGTGACAAGATAGTCTTCCGTTTCACCGATGTCGTAACCTGCCTGCGGCCCGGACCCGCCGTTACCCAACTTGCCTGGGCTTGCGCCGCCCTTCCAGGGCTTCTCCGAAAGAGTAATCCTCATCCAGACCTTTGTCGGGCCAGACTGCGGATGAAAGGCCAGGAATGCAGGCGTAGTGATCTGATGGATTCCAGCCGGCAGATTGAAAAGCAACTGATTCTTTACCGCCCATTCCGATACAAACCCATTCGGACAGCTAAGAGCTGGGTTTGTGCTGCTGTTATCGTCCCAGTCGCCATCTCGGTTCCAGTCGAACCAGACGTTGACCCACAGGTCGGTGCCGGGATTGATAACGTTGACCAGATAGTCAAAAGTAGCCCAGTCGCAATTGGGCAGGATTATCGGCAGGATAATACCGTCGTCAGCCCCGTCTTTGTCTGCTGCGTTGGATGGTGGATTTATATTGTTGAGTCCATCCTGATCTGTGCCGATGTCGGCTTCGACCTCCAGGCTGACATTTTCGCCCAGATAAGCCACTGCCAGGGGACGGCGGTGGAACGGCCCGAAGGGCCCTGTGGTGCTGCCATCGTTGAATACTGTGGGGAAATTAGCTCGGACCAAAGGATATGCGGTCATGGTCCTGCTGAAATTATTGGTGCTGTCCGGCGCATCGCCGAAGTCTAAGTCCGCAGGGGCCTCTTCTTCCACGCAACTGATACTCAACACGCCCGGTCCCTTCCTCTGACTGTCAAAGCCTCCCACCTCAATCAGATACTGGTCACCGGCGACTACGTTGATAGTAAGCTCAGATTGCCGACCGCAGGTATCATCATTGCACCCGATCAAATCACGCTGCTGCGGATAGCACTCACACCCTTTATAGACTGCCAGCACCGTGTCGAAGCTGCTGCCGCATAGGCTGATGGTGACCTGGCCCGTGCACGGGGCGGTGTAGCAGTACCAGATGTTGGGGCCTCTCACACACCGACCAGAGCCGTCGAAACCATCGAATGTGGCTAGTGTCGTGTCGAAGGGCAAGGCTTCTACATTATCAATGGGCTGCGCGTTCTGGCAGTTGTCATTGAGCGGCGGACGTACCCGCGGCTCGCAAGTGATGCTAATTTTGCCCTGCCCGGTCCGGTCGTGGTAGCCTCCGACTTCGATCAGGTATCGTCTGCCTGCAACTACATCAAAGCTTACCTGTGACTGTCGACCACAGAAGTCGTCGTTGCATTTGAGCAGATCGCCAGCCCTCGGGGGACATTCGCAACCATCATAGACGGCCAGCTTAGTATCGTAGCTACTGCTGCATAAGCTGACAGTGGCGATACCTGTACAGGTAGCAGTATAACAATACCAGATATTCGGGCTATTTATGCAAGTGCCCGGACCGTCGAAGGTCGCGTTTGTGGTATCGAATGTCAGGTTCGATACCTCTCTGATGGGTGTCGCATTTCTACAGTAATCATTTGACGGCCGGCTCGGCCCTATGGCTTTCACAACTGACCCGCCACAAAGCAGGGCTCCTAGAATGCATACCAGCGTCCATTTTAACTTCCAACTATTCATGATTTAATCCTCCAAAAACAACAACCTAATTGTTCTTACGTATCAGCTTCGGCTCCGCAGATGTCACCTTCACTCATCTGTAGAACCACAAAAGCATTGAAATACTCTTTTTTATATTATCAGCGCTGTTTTCTACGCTGTTGTTATGCGGATATTATCGAACTCTCGGCCATCTGTGGCCGCCGGGTAATTGTCATACTGCTGGAACTTGATTCGTACATCGGAAAGGTCGGTACTGCCGGCAGCGGCCTGGGCCTGTGCTATCACGGTATCCAGGGCAAAGGACTGGTTGGTAAAGTTAGCTGTCAGGTCGGTTATCTTGACCCAGTTCAGTCCATCCACGCTGAGGGCTATGCCATCGCCCTTATAGTGGCCTGTAAAGCTGCTGGCGATGCCATCGTTCTCATCCGCCAGGCTAAAGTGGTCTAGCGTCAGCGTCACACCGCTTTTGCCGGTAAGATTTAGATGTAAGATGGCCTCATTGAGTGCATATATCCCGCTTGTCTGGCTATCCATCCGAAGGCGTCCACTTACAACCTCGATGCGTCCCTGTGCGACATCGGAGTAATACTCCCAGCCGCCGGGGCCGTTTGGCTTACCCGCCTCGAAGTTCTGGGTATATGGCACCGCCTGAGGCACAGTGGTGGCGATAGTACCTTGACCCTGAATCACAAAGTCATAGGGGTTCTCGTCAGCGTCATCGTTGGCGATCTGCACCGTAGCCGTCCTCAGCCCGGAGCCGCTGGCAGTAAAGCGAACCTGGAAGGTCGTACTGCCTCCGCCTGCGGCGACAGGAGAGCCAGGCTGGGCAATCACGCTAAAGTCGCTGCTGCCAGATAGCTGCACCCTGGGACTGCCGGTCAGATTCAAGGTAGCGGTACCGGTGTTTCTGATGGTAAAGGTACGCACCACAGAGCCGCCTATAGCTACAGAACCAAAGTCTGTGTGGTCAGCCAAGCTGGCGGTGGTATCGCCGTCTGCGATGACCTGGCTATTGCCAATAAGCTCTATCTCAGGCCCTGCTAAGGTTATCTGGATATTATCGAACTCTCGGCCATCTGTGGCCGCCGGGTAATTGTCATACTGCTGGAACTTGATTCGTACATCGGAAAGGTCGGTACTGCCGGCAGCGGCCTGGGCCTGTGCTATCACGGTATCCAG
>Ga0315314_1000658_pt1 | contig 35728 bp, 36 predicted proteins | sample TDP9_MG_FD_203631 | JGI IMG/M metagenome (GOLD analysis project Ga0315314, IMG submission 203631) | Freshwater sediment microbial communities from Lake Towuti, South Sulawesi, Indonesia - TDP9 | ecosystem: Environmental > Aquatic > Freshwater > Lake > Sediment | place: Indonesia: South Sulawesi... | reverse complement strand
TTCGATAGATGGGTGATCGTTGCTAGGAGTTCCTCGATCCAAGAGCAAGCAAGAACAACAGAAGATCAGAAAGGTTTCCGTCCTGTACAGGTTGTTGGGACTATCACGCCAACCTCTTCACTGTTGAGAAAACTCTCTCCACAGCTGAAACCGATCCAAGCAGATCGTCGATTGTCGAGATGAATGTCCCAAGCCTATTCTCTTCACATGTTATTTTGGTTATCACTTCTTTACCTAATCTTGCTGTTTCTATGTAGAGGTAAGGAGGGATCCTCACGTTGTCTGGTGATACTGCCTTTGTGACGGCCTCTGCTTCTCGTTCGTCATCGTAAGTCAAGACTATCTTGGACTCTAAGGCTTCATCCTCTCCATGCTTTCTCTTACCATCTCGTCTACGAGTTCAATGAAATCCTTCTTTCGGTCGTATGGAACCTGGGCACCTGATGCAACATCATGGCCTCCGCCTCTACCAGAATTCTTTTCAGCCGCAATACGGACAATCTCGCCTAAATTGAGCCCATTCCGGGTCAGTTGATCGTTCGCTCGAGCCGAGACCTTAACTATACCTTCGTCTCGGACGATGGAGTACGCAATCACGGGCTTATCCGACCTCGGAAGATTGGTTGAAAGTATAGTTGAAACGGCGCTGATCATCTTTTCATCGATCAAATTCTCTCCGTGGACAACGTATATGCTGCTGAGCTCTTCTATGCGGTCGGGGTTCTCATGAAGAAGATTCAGATATTTCGCTATACTTTGCCTATATTCCCCTAATATAGCTTCGGCCAACTCAAGAATCCTCCCCCTATCCCCCATGCATACAGAGACTCCGAGGCTCGCCTTGTCCATCCGACCAGTTGCATTCAGTAGTAGAGCAAACTCCCGTGCATCTCTCATAGGGGTCCAAGGTTCCTCCCCTTTCAGAATATAGACAGTCCCAATCAAGTTCATGGCTTCAACCGAGGAGATGCGACTCGCCAACTCAGAGGAAAGCTTCTTCTTCTCCTCTTGTGAAAGGTCTCGAAGGGCACGCCACTTCTCATTGTTCTTAACCGGGATATCCAATGTTGCAAGCAAGCTCACGGCTTCATCTTCGCTCCCTGTAATGCCTGGAAGAAAGGGGTTCGTTGTATAGGCCAAAGCCTTATGGATAGGTCGCGTCTCCCTCCCGAACAAGAGGAGATCCGTATCTTTCTCCAGGTAGCCAGCCCCAATCGCATCATTGACGATTATCTCATTGACTCCGCTGAGGCTTCTCTGCTCATAATTGTCTTGGAGATCCCCAAGTGCGCCAACCACAGCCAGGTGAGCCAAGTCGACATTGGACTTGTCGAGCTGTTTTGCCACAAGGTAGGAGAGTCCAGCGCCGCTCAGATCACGCGCGCCATCGATACCGTGGAAGTGTGGGTTCACCTGCAGAAAAGACCCGGGAACATCTACTTTCAAAGGTTGATGATGGTCAAGGATCAGTATCTCTCTTCCAGAAAGCTCCTTAGCCAGTATGTCGAGGTATCCGCCGCCCATATCGGCGAGTACGGTCAACCCAAGGTTCTCCAAAGATATCCTTCTGGCCACTTTCTCGTCAAACCATCTCTCAATCCTTACTTGAAAACTGGATCCCAACCTGAAAAGGGCCTTCCCTAGGATGCCTGCTGCCGCTATGCCGTCTGCATCAAGATGCGACTCTACACAAACATGTCCGCTTTCCTTGACGCATTCCAGAATGAGGTTCGCAGCTTTGGACACGTCCTCCAAAAGCTTTCTTGTGTTATCGGAGCCTTCTACCATGGAAATCCCGAGACTATCGGACTCTCGCTACCATAGGCGTGTACTTCCAATTCGGCGGAAGCAATCCTCTTCTCTTGTAATATTCCGCAATATTACGGATCTTGGTTTCGACGATCTGAAGTGCATTCTTGTTGTACCTATCGCTCCCATGCTTTTCTAGATGCGCCTGAAGCCGAGAAGCCTTCCTTAAGAGAATCTCCAAGTCTCCTGGAATCGAAGGTGCCAGCGCATTTTCTCTAAGTATCTGCGTAATGCTCTTCCCGACGATGGGCTTCACCAACGGCACACCATGTTGGTCCCGCAAGATTGCTCCAAGTCTGCTTGGACTGTTTCCTTCCTTGGCGAGCTTCACGACCATGGCTTCCACCTCCTCAGGCTGATATCTACACCATGCAGGAGGCCTTTTACCCACAGGTCGGACTGAATGTGATCGTCCTTTCTCTTTCTTAGGCAACGTCTATCCTCCGAGAGGATGGGCAGTCTCCCTAAAAGCGGTGTCGCCAGATATTTAAAAGCTTTGTCCGACAGCTGTTCTGTACCACTCCGCAAACCTTCTCATTGCGCGAGATCTATGAGAGAAGAGATTTTTCTCTTGGATGGACATCTCTGCAAATGTCTTGCAGGTTCCTAAAGATACAAAGATGGGATCGAAGCCGAATCCAGAATATCCTCTCGCTCCTTCAGCTATCGCTCCTTCCGAGATACCATGGAAGGATCTTGAAGACCGGTTTGAGTTGCAGAAGACGACTACGGACTGGAACTGAGCATATCGATCATCGAGATCTCTCATAAGCTTTAGCAGACCTTCATACCCGATCGTCCTGTAGGCATAAGATGAGTATGGTCCTGGAAAACCTTTTAAGACTCTTATGAAGAGGCCAGCATCTTCAGTAATTAATGGTAGACTGCTTTTTCTGAAAGCGTGAAGTGCGCTCATCTTGGCGATGTTCTCTAGGTTGTCATCTTGGATCTCCGTAGTCTTTATTTTGAGCATCGCGGCTGCAATGCCGTACTCGGCCAGAACTCTCTTGGCCTCAATGAACTTGTGAATATTGCCTGTTACGAAGAAAACAACTTTGCCAATAGGAAAGTTCCTAATCGCCATTTTCTCCACATCTCCATCTTTCTCAAAGATTCATAAAAAGATAAACTTTCGATAGATTAGCTTTCGCGTCTTCTTCAATGAAGGGTGATACCTTAATACTTGGCGGATGCAACTCTCTACCTATGGGAGTGTTTGAGCAACATAACTTTGATGTTGAGAGGTTGTGGAAGGACTTCAACGTTGCGAGGCCCGAACGGATACCTGTCCAGTGGTCCCTCAACTACAAGGTGATGCTCCTTAATCCCGCACTCAACACTTCAGGACACGGCTTTTGGGACGTTTTCAATTATCCAGAGGCGATGTTGAGGGTATTGCTCGAATTCGAATACTGGAGAAGGCATAACGTATGGTGCGATTGGGAGATGGGAATGCCTAAGCAGTGGAATATCGCAGTATCATTCCAGAACGTTTACGAGTCCGCTTGGCTTGGAGGAAAAATATTCTTCGCGCCAGGACAGGTTCCTGACATACATCCTTTCCTGAAATCGAGGGAGGATATGAAGGCGTTCGTTAGGAAAGGCATCCCTGATCCTTTCTCGGGATTCATGGCTGAGGTGAAAAGATTCTATGAATTCTTCCTTGAAGAGAAGGATGAAGGCTTTGAGTTCAGAGGCATACCTCTTGGAAATATCGCGGTTCCGATGGGCACCGATGGACCCTTCACCATAGCGATGAACATCACCGGCGGAGAGGTGTTGAAGATTCTCTATCGTGACGAGGCATTAGCCGAGAGGTTTCTCTGGTATGTGACAGATTGCATCATAGAAAGGATGAAGGCTTGGCACAAACTCGCAAATGTAAGCTCTCCCTATGAGGGATTTGGATTTGCAGACGACGCAATTCAAGTGTTATCCCCCAAAGCGTACATTACATTCGTCCTTCCTACCCATAAGGAGATCGTGAGAACATTCTGTAATGGCAGGCCTGGAATACATTTGTGTGGTGCTATCGATCCTCATCTCGAAACTTTGAGAGATGAACTTCGCATAGGGTCGCTCGACTCAGGTTTCCCACTAGACCTCAAGAAGGCTAGGGAGGTTCTGGGAGACGATGTCGTGATAAGGGGAAACCTTCACATAGTGACCTTAATGCAGGGCCCAATGGACGAGATTGAAAAAGAAGCCCTGCGGATAATCAGATCCGGAGTTGCCAAAGGTAGGAGGTTTGTCTTTGGGGAGGGAAACAACGTTGCGCCGGGTACACCGTCGGAAAACCTCAACTACGCTTATGGTGTGGTCAAGGAGAACGGAAAGTATTCGGACAGATAATGAACATTCTAAACCATAGATTCCGGTTGGCTTTGCTTAGGAGACTGCGCAAGGGAAAATTGGCAAAACGAAGGACGTACTATGCCTGCATCGCTCGGCTATGCCGATCTTGCGGATGTATCAAAAGACTACATGAAGGAACGCGAGACAACTCTCAGAGATCTCTTGAACGCAATGGATGGACATATGGAGGGAATATGGAAGGGTTAAAGAAGAGGTTGCGTCTAACGAGCACCCCGTGTGACGGCTTAGAACGGAGTTATCGAGCAGGCAACTGAACCTCTATCTATCCCTCGTTCAAGCCTTATATCTGTTTAACCCGTCAGGCGTCCGCAAGGACCGGACTATTGACCACCTGGAAAGGATATCATCCGCGGAGATGAGGCTACATTTGAGAGGTGCAAGATGATTCTGAAGACTTAGGCATTGCCACCGCAGGACTAGAGGTTTAGGATATTGTGCAAAGGGCGGAGGTCGTTTACCTATTCGCAACGTAGCGTCCTCTCCGCTCTATCTCTCTAACCTTTTTCAGTACATCTTTCGCCGCCTCTTTCCCGACTACTCTTTCATAGCCTTCAATGATTGTCCGCGAGCATTCTTTTTCATAGCGATAGTGAGTACTTTGGAGGGCTCTCTCGACGAGGTGTATGTCAACACCTCTCGCCTCAAGTTCCGTGCTCTGTTCACTGAGGCCGAAGTCAATGAAGACGACCTTACTTTGAGGGGTCAGAATCATGTTGGATGTTGTGAGGTCGCCGTGTATTATCCCATTCTTGTGAAGTCTGCCGATCTGTTCTCCTATGATACGGCATAATTTGACTCGATCCTCAGAAGCGAGATCGTTGAGGATCTGCTTGACTTGCTTTCCCTCAACAGACTCCATGACAATAGTTGCCTCCAAGAGGTCTACCATAAAGATTATGGGAGTTGGGACGCCGCATTGCTTAGCTCTATGAATAATCTGAGGCTCGTGTGCTGTTCTCTGATGTCTGATCTCTCTGTCTAACACAGGTGTCCGATATCCTTTAGGGGCCCGTCGCTTGATTACAGCCTTGCGTCCGTGCCATTCTTCTAGGTAGAGATTTGCCTCAGCGCCTTTTTTGATCAGCATCTATCCCTCAACCCATGGAATTTGGACTTCATCAAGCCGCCACTTCAACCTCACAAGGCTATCTTCAATCGGAACTGAAAACTCATGACGATAGGCGAGCACTCCTGTCCAAGCGATCATTGTGCCATTGTCGGTAGCGAACTCCTTCGGAACAACGCAGAACCTTGCGTCGTGATCCTCTGCCATGACCTTTAGCATCGATTGGAGCCTTTCGCTCGCCGCAACACCACCGGCCAAAAGCACCTCAGATTTCTCTGCGTGGGCAAGGGCTCGCTCCGTTACTTCTGTAAGCATCGAAAAGACGTATTCCTGCACGCTGAAACACAAGTCTTCCAAGCTGTGCTTCCCCTCGTGAAGAAGCTGAGTCGCAGCAGTTAGCAGACCGCTGAATGAGAGGTCCATACCCTTCACAACATATGGAAGAGGCACCAGCCTGAAACCTTGACCTGCCAATTTTCCGATGATAGCAGCGGCTGGGAGCTCTCGCTCTGGATGTATTCCGGCCTCCCTAGCGAAGATATCAATGCAGTTGCCTGCTGCGATGTCCAGTGTTTCTCCGAAGATGCGGTATCTTCCGGCTTCGAAGGCTGAAACCACCGTGCTCCCACCTGAGACGAACAATGTAACAGGGTCTTCAGCGCCTGTTGCCAGCTTGCCTACCTCTATGTGGGCGACAAGGTGGTTCACGCCAACGAGCGGAAGATCTAGATATGAGGAGAGGGCTCTGGCAACGGTCGCTCCTGTCCGGAGGCACGGCCCCATCCCTGGTCCTTGTGAAAAAGCGATGACGGAGATGTCTCTGGGCTTTAGACGCGCTTTTCTTAAGGCTTCTGTTAGAACCTCTCCGGCGACCTCGGTGTGGTGGCGGGCTGCTTCCCGCGGGTGGATGCCTCCTTTTTCCGGCAGGTATGTGCTGACAACATTCGCAAGAACTTTTCCGTCAAAGGACACTATACCTATGCTGAAATCGTCAGATGTACTCTCGATCCCTAGACAGTACATAAGTATAGAAACCGTGAAGAGAACATATATACTGTGCACTCGTCCGTCTTCTGCATCTGCATTACCGTCAGAAGACGTTCTTCTCTCGAACGAGGTCAGGGGTCATCACGGCGAATATAGGGCACTTGAATCCCATATCGTTGTAGCCCTCGCAAGTGTGAGAAGATCGGCGTCTCGATTCAAGTCTTTGTCGCCGGCAATCCATACTAAGGTTCTATTCCAAAGATTCTTGAAGCATTTTGCGTCGTCTTTTCTGCTACCGTGTTTTCACTGAGCCCCTTTAATGCTGCAACTGCCAACAAGCTTCTAGCTACATGAGCTGGTTCTGATTCTAACCCTCGATAGTTTACAGGCGAATCCGTCTCCAAAAGCAGGCTTTCCAGCGGCGTGTTCACGATCACCCTCCGGTGTTCTTTGCTGTACTCGACGGCCGGAGTTGCTGAAACCAGAAATCCCTGTTCAAGAAGCTTTATCAGGGTTCCGCTCGGTCCAGTGAACCAGTGGAATATTGCTTTTCTCACTCCAGTTTCGATTGCCATGTCCACAGCGTCTTCCCAAGCTCCCCGAGAGTGAATAATGACCGGCTTGGCATGCCTCTTAGCGATCTTTAGGAAAGCGCCAAAAACCTCTTGCTGGAATCTTTTCTTCTCATCGTCTTTCCTGATCTCTTTATACCAGTAGTCCAATCCCACCTCGCCTATTCCGACAGCCTGATCAACGGTCGATTCAACGAATTCTAGCGTGGGCTCAACCTCTTTGAGGTCCAGGTTCCAAGGATGAAGGCCAATAACTGGATAGATCTTGAGTGCGTAGTCCTGTCTCTGGGAGATGTCTAGGGCAAACTTGCTTGAGCTGGCGTCTACCGATACAGCAATGACCACGACGACTCCGGCCTCAGCGGCTCTTCTGATGGCGCCCTCCAAATCTGTGATATCTTCAAGATGCGCATGGACATCCACAAGCCGAAACATCCTCTGATCACACTACGATACATATTGCCTGTTCTTTCCCAAACGGTTTTCGACCCTATCCAACGCACTGTTCGCCATCTTATCGACCAACCGCATATATACGTTAGTTCTGGGAACATACTCAAATGATACACTCCAAAATCTCCGTCTGACGAGATTCACTTCGCGCCACAAAGCCTTCAAAACCCAATCACGAACCTTATACTCCCCATTCAGCTGCCTTACAAGGAGCTCGCTATCTAGAAAGCATAAAACACTCCGATCAGTGAAGCTGAATGCGACCTCAAGCGCAGAGATCAAAGCCTTGTACTCAGCCTGATTGTTCGTGCCGACTCCTATGAATTCAGAATGTTGTTTCAACACCCTGTTATCCGTATCTAGTATTATGAAAGCAATGGCAGAGGGGCCAGGGTTTCCCCTAGAGGCGCCATCCGAGAAAACCTTGATGTGGGAAATCCTTGTAGGCGTCGACAATCGTGCTCATCTTCTCAGCATATAGTATTGGGGATTCTTATTTTCTATTTCGAAAGCTTCCGCCTGAGAATACCTGTGTCTCGTCAGTGATGGCCTTGGAAAGAAAGCTGTGCGGTAAGTGACACTCATCATCAAATTGGACCTGCATAGAGATTCGAAATCCGTATATGGACCGCATGATATATTTTAAAGGCTGGTTATTCTCTCCTATATGGTGATGGTGCGAGGATTTGTCTCAGCTCAGAAGAAAGCACCTCCTCGAGAGGTTGCCGCCAATATTCCGCGAACAATACTTCTCGCTTTTTACCGGACCTGAGTCTGAAACGCTTCATCCTGATCTTTATCAAGAACTAATAGATGAAGGAACAGACATGATTATTGAACGTTTCAGAGAGTACAACAAACTTAGAAAAAACTTGATGAGGAAAGCCAGGGAGAGCGTCAAGATCCAAAGAATCAATCGGAATGAAGACGCCGCAAGCATTAGGGTCGTCGCTTCAGACGCTGGGAACAACGGAGTAGACCTGAGGTCTGCTTTTGCACCGCTGTATGCCTCCACAGCACTCGTGGCTGAAGGATGGAGAATAATAGAGGAGCCGATCTTTGAGGCCGGAAGACCAGAGATATGGTCAGACGAGTTCAAGACTCAAGACAGGGAGGCTCTGCTGGCATCGAAGATCCAACTCAAGATAACAGAGGAAGCGATCGAAAGATGGGAACCAAAGATGGTGATCTACGATGGTACCCTTCTCATCCACTTTTGGCTGCTACCTGAGCACTCGTCATCCGAATACCGCGAAGACTTTGAGGAAACACTATTGCAGGCGGTCGGGTTGCTGCATACATGCTATGAAATGGACATCCCCATTGTAGGCTTCGTCAAAAGAACAAGAATAAACCATGTTTGCACGAAGCTCGGCATGCCAAAGCTTAGGGACACAGCGCTTTTCGACCTAGTGCTCCGACTTGGAGAGTACACGACACCGTACTCTGAGCCGATGAGAGGCTCTGTCGTTGACAGATACAGGAAAAAAGCGAGAGAACAAGGCATACCGGAAAATAAGGTAGAAAAGATAGCCAATTTCTATTCCTCCTATATCAGAACTGGGTTGACAACGCCATTCAGGCTCGAGATGCCCGCATATTGCGTAGATCGTCTGGAGCAAATTGGGACGGTCATATTCACAACATCCGAAGAAGAGTCTGGCATTCCATTCTCCATAAATGAAGCAGACAGGCTCACGAGAATAACCACCGGCATCTCGAATATACGCACACTTATGCTTTACTCGAAAGCACTAGACTTGGTCAAGAAAGGTGAGATGGAGCCTGAAGACCTAAACCTCTTTGCTCTCCAGCATGGAGAACACTGGGTCCTACGTGACGAGGGATACATGTCTGACGTTCTCACGAAAGGAGAGTGATCTCGTTTGTCCAAACCTCTGATGAAGCCTATCGGATACGCGTTGTCAGGCTGTACACATGATTTTCTCACCTTCGTGGTTATGGAAGATCAACAGGCGAAGGTAAACTACTTCTACTTTATCGGTCACCCGGCAAACCCTGACATGCCGGTACTTGTAAGAACTTTTCGAACGCAACCCTACAATCCGGAAATGATAACGGGGAGGACAGGGCCCCTCGCGGGAAAGAAGGGAAGGAGAGCTGACTATGGGAAGAGATTGGAGTACACGATTGCCTTTGCCGAAATCCTTGGTTATTATGACGAGAACCGCAGATGGCGGATGATGGAGGTTGCTCCCTCACCATGGGATTATGTCTATGAGCCTAGCGACGAGGCTCTGAAGCGGTTCTTCACCCCGCAGAAGGTCGTCGCCGAATCTCTGATGTTGGAGATAGGCAGAATCAGAGGAACCACTATTCCAGCATACATCGATTTGAACTCCATTGCTAGGGGGCACATGTTCGTGGCTGGAATGACCAGATCAGGAAAGTCTAGTTTCATCATAAACCTCATAGCCAAAGCTTCGGTCTTGAAGCCGAAACCGCACTTCGTGATCTTTGATCGACGGGGTGAATACAACAGTCTAATAAAATATGGCGGAATAAGATATCCCTACGGCAAGTTCACACCAGAGATTACCGATCCGAAAACAATCGTTACGAAGCTTGAGTTGAAGGGAAGAGAACGAGACGCTGTACTGGAGGCTGTCAGGCTTGTAATCGGTGAAAATTCTGAGTTGACGCGAGAGAATATTCTGTCCAAGACTGAAATGTTGATGGATAAGGGTTTGATATACAAGACTGCTGGGACCCAAAGCAAATCTTTGGCATCCATCCAGTGGGCATTGGAAAACAAGGGCGCTTTTCTTGAACGGCCAACTAAGCCCGCGGATATCATAGACTATGTAAATAGCACTTTCACACTAATAGTCGACTTCTCTGTTGACGTGGATATCGAAGCCCAGCAGAGAACCACATGCCACATCCTGAATGAGATTCGCGAACACGCGATGAGAAGAAAAGATGAAGGAGACTTCGCATGCATAGTTGCAATCGAAGAAGCCCAGTACTTCGCTCCAGAAAAAGGTGTAGAAATCAAAGAGTCGAATGCTCAGTCAGAAGTCAAGGCTTCAATGGTCGAGACAATAAGCCAAGCAGGTGGATATAATGTCGGCTTGATAGTCATGACTCAGAGACCTGCCTACGTCTTGAAGAGCTGCATCTCGCAATGCAACTCCGTCGCTTGTTTCAGATTGAGGAGTGGAAATGATCAGGATGCCATCCTGATGTATACCGAGTATGGATCTGAAAGACTGCGGGACTACCTGCCGGGACTGGCTGATCATGAGGCTATGCTCTGGGGGATTGCTGTTCCAACACCGTTCCCAGTAATCGCACAGATTGAGGTTGATGAGTATCCGCAGAAGGCGGCGGTATTCGCGAGGCAAGCTTGGGAGAAGATGGAACGCCGTAATAAGTTGGGAGGTCGTGTCTAGCCGTTCTTTCCTATGTCTACTGGCAAGGTGGAATCCCCTGATAGCCTTAATAGGAGCCGATTTCCATGGGCATGAAGAGGCTCTGAGAAACTTCCGTCTTAAGGCGGAAGAGGCGAAGGCTGATATCCTCGTTATATGCGGAGACATAACTCATTTCGGTTCCATCAGACAGGCGAAGGCATTGCTTTCGCTCCTAGTCAGTGTGAGACTGCCCATACTCTTTGTTCCCGGAAACTGTGACCCACCTTCCTTGGGGGAAGTAGAGGTCGAGGGTGCCCGCTGCATACATGGGAGATACGAGTCCCATGGTGACATAACATTCTTTGGTATTGGGGGCGGACCAGTGAGTCCATTCAACACCCCTTTCGAGATGACGGAGGAGGAGATAAGGCAGCTCTTGGGTCGAGAAACTAGGAATCTTCCTGCAAACCGGCGGCTCATGTTAGTATCTCACACTCACCTAAGGGTACAAGAATAGATAGGATACGTTCCGGTCTGCACATAGGCAGTGAGAGCATCAGGATTTTTACACAGAAACGGAAGCCATCTGCAGCCTTCTGCGGACACGTTCATGAGGCATCTGGAATAGACAAGATCAATGGAACGATCCTCCTTAACCCAGGTCCGGCGAGGGACTGCAACTGCGCCCTGGCGTACGTCAACGGAGAGATTGAAGTCAAGCTAGACCATTTTTAGAGGCAAAGTTTAAAAGGATACATCCTTAATCTTAGTCTCCGCGAGGAATGGCCGATGCCGTTCGAAAAGGGCAGCTTCGTCCTCATAGATTATGTAGGCAGGATCGTCGAAACAGGAGAGATCTTTGAGACCACGATCGAAGAAATCGCCAGGAAAGAAGGTATATACAATGAAGGAAGCCTATACGAACCCAGACTGGCAGTCATTGGCGAAGGGTGGGTTCTAAAGGCCTTGGACGAAAGCTTGCTCAACCTAGAGCTCAACAAACCTGCAATCATCGAAATACCTTCGGAGAAGGGTTTCGGAAACCGGGACCCGGAGAAGGTTCGTTTATACCCAGTAAGGCGTCTCACATCCCAAGGCATTACCCCGAGAATTGGGATGCGAATTGAAGTTGACGGCCGCTTGGCAACCGTAAGAACCTTAGGTTCTGGGAGGGTTCAATTGGACTTCAATCCGCCTCTAGCGGGTAAGTCCCTCTCTTATGAGGTGACTGTGAAAAAGAATCTTGAAACGGATATGGAGAAAATTCAGGCTCTGATCCACAGAAGAATACCGCTGGCGGATATTGACAAATTCCATGTCACAATCGAAGATGGAGGCGTCACTATCGATATTCCCGAAGAGGCTTTCTACATTGAGGGGCTGCAACTATCGAAAAGAGGGATATTCACCGACATTCAGAAGTTCTTCTCCTCAATGAAAATCGTCCGGTTCACGGAGCTGTTCAAGAGGCTGGAACCCGTAGTAGAACAACCTTCTCCAAAGGAAAACTCCGGGGGCACTCCAGGCACGCAATGACCTCCATTATCTTGCAGCGATCGCCATTCACTAAACCGGTTGGAATGCAAACAGCGTGGTTCCTGCACTCTTCGACACTGCATTCTTGTTTCTGAAACACTATTATGGCGCCTTCTATTGCCTGTTGACACGGGATACCAGCTTCTATCACGGACTCGACAACCTCAGCAACCACAATATCCTTACCCGTCAGCTCGCACTGAACCGTCTTCTTGCGTAGCCTAACGGCCCTGTAAACGCGTCCAATCTCCAGATTCTTCATACAGACAGCGAAGTACTTGCAGCCTGCACACTTCGAGGCTGATCCCTTATGAATGAATGTGAAGCCCTCCCTAGCCTGTTCAAGACTGAGAAAGGTGATCAAGGGCTTCCTCCGTGACATCTGGTCTGACTCCTTCATTCGATTACGCCCGTAGCTCTAGCCAATTCCTCGGCAGACTTGTAGGTTAATCGTTTCTCATCCAGGATGGTATATCTTTCGGGTCGGATTTTGCATGCTATGACAAGGGCTTCTATTACGTCTTTAGGAGGTACGCCTATCTCGCTAGCAGTGGTCGGAGCCCCAAGATCTCGTAAAAGGTGCGCGATCTTCTCCCATTCCATTCCGTGAAGGTGAGCCATCATTATGGTGCCTAGACCGCACTCTTCTCCGTGCATGGCGGGTTTCTCTGCTACTAGATCTAAAGCATGACAGAAGAGGTGTTCGGACCCGCTGCAAGGTCTGCTGGTGCCAGCTATGCCCATGGCTACTCCGCAACTGACTAAGGACTCTAGGACGATTCTGAGTCCCTCCTCAGATCCGGGCTTGATCTTCTCTACGTTATCAGCTATATGCCTCGCGCTCATCAGCGCCAGACTAGCCGTGTACTGCGCATAATACTCCCCTTTCTTTTCGTGGGCCATCTCCCAATCCCGTGTGGATGTGAACTTGGCTATAACATCAGCGCATCCACTTGCTACATACCGATGAGGCGCCTGTCCTATCACGCTTGTATCCGCAATCACAACCATGGGAGAATGAGCTAGAACTGAGTAGGGTCTCTCCAATCCTCTCAGGGAGGCGAAGGGACTTGCCATCCCATCATGAGATGCTGTCGTAGGGATGCTTAGGAAAGGTATGCCCTGACGGGCAGAACTCAACTTCGCTAGGTCGATCTTGGTTCCTCCACCGACCCCCAAAACTATACGCGGCTTGAATTTCCGGATCTCGTTTTCGATGATCCTAACGCTTTCCAAAGTGGCTACTTGTGAATTTGTAACATAATGGTTAACCTCCAAATGCTCCTCCTTCAGGAGATCAATGACCTTTCGACCAGCAATCTCGATGGTCTCCGGGCCAGTAATGAGAAAAGCTGAGTCCAGAAAATTGAGCCTTTTGCACACATCACCAATGAGGTCCAGGGTTTCATCTCCCACAATGACCTCTCTGGGAAGCTGCATACGGTGAGGACTGGTGGTCAAGAGCGCTCACGACTTCATGGAGGTGTCCTTGTTATTGTTTCAGAAAAGATTTAAAACTTCTGGCTTAAACTCTTAATCGCGCGTTGCGAATTATCAGCATAGATCCGAACGATTTAAATCTAACCTCTGCAATTTATCTTCACGCTATCTTGTCTCGCAGATACTGCTCGCAAGATCGTTTTGGGTGTAAAAGAATTGCTCGGCAAAACTGAGAACCGTGCGTTTAAGGGAACAACCACGATAGGACTCGTAGCCAAAGACGGCGTCATTCTTGCTTCAGACACTCGTGTCATCATGGGGTCCTTCATAGCTCATAAGAGAGGAAAGAAGGTCTACAAGATCGATGACCACTTGGGCATGACGATATCTGGAACCGTCGCAGATGCACAGCGGACCGTCGAGATCCTCAAAGCCAATGCAAGGCTTTACCGCCTAGAGAACAAGCGTCCGATCCCTGTGAAGTCGGCTGCTCGTCTCATCGCAAATCTCTTCTTCTCTGCGCGGGCGGCACCTCTGATAGCCCAGATCTTGGTCGGAGGAGTCGACGATTCAGGCCCCTCTGTCTACGCATTGGATCCCTTTGGAAGTCTCACAGAAGAGAAATGTGTTGCAACGGGTTCAGGGTCTCCTATCGCATATGGAATCCTTGAAGACAAGTATAGGGAAGAAATGCTGGTGACGGAATCTTTGCCGATGGTCGTTCAATCTATCGTTTCTGCCATGAAAAGAGATGCCGCAAGCGGCGACAACTTCGATCTCTCCATAATAGGCAAGGAAGGGTACCGAGAACTGAGTGATGAAGAAAAGAAGAATCTTCTGTAGACCCCGTAAAATTCACATGAAATCAGGAGGCAAGAGAAGAAGTGTCTTCCATTGATAAAGCGGAGATCAGGCGAAGCATACTGAAAAATATACCCAAAGAAGCAGAGATCACACGTATCGAATTTGAGGGGCCTGCTCTAGCCATCTACACGAAAAAGCCCGAGATCTTGATCGAGCAAAGCCATGTAGTCGCCGATGTAGTCAACATGATCAGAAAAAGGATTGTCGTTCGTTCAGATCCCTCTGTGAGATTGCCCGAGAAAGAAGCTGAAATAGCCGTGAATGAGATAATCCCGGCAGAAGCGGAGATCACGAACACATACTTTGACCCCAGCTTGGGGGAGGTAATCGTAGAAGCAAAGAAACCGGGGCTTGCCATTGGAAAGAACGGTGTAATATTGCACGAGGTAATTCAGAAGACTCGATGGAGGCCCAGAATCCTACGGAGCCCCCCAATACCGTCAAAAATAATGGCGCATGTGATGCATTTTCTACACACCGAGAGCAAAGAGCGGGAGAGAATCCTCAGGGTGATCGGCGAAAGGATCTTTCGTCCAGTTGTCTATGGAGTCAGAGATGTTAGAATTACATTCTTAGGAGGTGCCCAAGAGGTCGGCCGCTCGGCCATACTTCTCCAAACTCGGGAGAGCCAGGTGTTGCTGGACTGTGGAGTCAACCCGGGCTCAGGGAGTGCATTTGAGGCTTTCCCACGGTTTGATGTTGCAGAGTTCGATTTGGACGCCCTAGATGCGGTCATCATAAGTCACGCTCACCTAGATCACTGCGGTTTTCTCCCATTCTTGTACAAGTATGGATACGATGGTCCGACCTACTGTTCTGCGCCAACCCTTAGCCTCATGACCCTGTTACAGCTCGATTATCTTGATGTTCTATCCAAGGAAGCGATAACCCCTGCTTACGATCAGAAAGATGTGAGAGAGATGGTGCTGCATGCAATCCCCCTCCGCCACAAGGTTACGACTGATATAGCGCCGGACATACGTTTGACGCTTCATAACGCAGGGCATATTCTCGGCTCATCGATATTACACCTCCACATCGGAGAAGGCCTACATAACATAGTTTACACTGGAGACTACAAATATGGAAAGACCATGCTCCTAGAGGATGCGGACATCGAGTTTCCGAGAGTTGAGACCATAATAACGGAGAGCACCTATGGAGCTCCCACAGACGTGATGCCTTCAAGGGTCGACGCCGAGGAGAACCTCGTCGCCACAATAAACAAGACATTCGAAGCAGGCGGAAAAGTTCTGATTCCAGTCCCCGCAGTAGGCAGGGCCCAAGAAATTATGTTGGTGATCGACAGATACATGAAGCGAGGGCTCCTAAAAGAGGCCCCTGTATTCATCGAGGGAATGATCTCCGATGCGACTGCCATTCATACGGCGTACCCCGAGTACCTTTCAAAGGAGGTCAGGGACAGCATATTACGTGAGGGAATCAACCCCTTCCAATCAGACTACTTCACAATGGTGGAGCATCCTAGCGCAAGAGAAGATATCACAAGCGGCGAGCAGTGTATCATAATTGCCACGTCTGGGATGCTTGAAGGAGGTCCTATAATCGACTACTTCAACCGGCTGGCATCTGATGGACGTAATACTATAGTATTCGTGAGCTATCAGATTGAGGGAACACTAGGGCGTAGAGTTCAGAGAGGCCTAACTGAAGTTCCCGTAATGAGCAATAATAGAAAAATCGAGGTGATCAAGATTAACATTAATGTTGAGACGATCGAAGGCTTCTCAGGCCATTCTGACCGAAAACAGATATTGAACTACATTCGCAAGGTTTCGCCCAAACTTGAGAACATTATCGTGCTACACGGTGAAAAGGTGAAGTGTGAAAGCATAGCTGAGACTTTTTACAAGAAGTACGGCATCAATGCTAGGGTCCCTGACGTGTTAGAAACCCTTAGGCTTCGGTAGGATCACCCGGAGCTGTTTCTGTTTTCTCCCGCCAAATCTTGACGAATGAAGGAGTTACTACAACCCGCTCTTCACCTAAACGAGCTATGTCTCCACCAATCGATTCCGTGAACTCGCAAAGTTCGGTCACAGCCCTCTTGACATCATCTATGCTCTTTTTGGCCAATGGACTGACCCTGACAATGAGTATGTTTCCCAGTTTGACCTCTTGCTTGATAGTCTCCACGTCCTCAATAGATCTCAGGGGTAATGCCTTCAGGTACACCTTCTCTTTGAGGCTTGGTGGCATGGCTGGCGTTGCGCTAGGGACTGTCTGCTCCGACGCTTCTTCCATCTCTTCTTTCCTAGACTTGTACAGTATCTTTTCGATGGTCTTGCCTAGTTTCACGTTTGGCAATTATGGCACCTTCAATAGGTAGTAGTCGCTTTAAGTCTTAACTTTTTCGTTTTTAAGTGAGTGTCTTCACTAGGTTCCAGAGCTTGTCTCCCACGTAATGTACGTTTTTGACGACCCTTCCTTTTTTGCAGGTGGCCATGGTCTTTGAGTCCATCAACGCCAAACCTATAGCCAACGCTTTTCCATGCCGTTCGTCCGCGATTAAGAGGACGGCGCCCTCATCAAATTCTCCGTCAATCTTAGCAACTCCCGGCGCCATTATATCCGCGCCGGCACAGATGTGTCGTACAGCGCCCATGTCAACAGTTATTCTGGGTAGCAGAGGGAATATCTCCTTGAACGTCAGCATTGGAAAGATTCTATCTTGAATTCTTGCTGAAAACGGTGTCTCGTTAAAGAAGAAGATCTTTTCGCTTCCCTTCTCAACCACTTCGACTCGAGGTTTGGATCCGAAAAGTTCCTTCGATTCCACATTACACGCTTTACATAAATCCTCTAAGATCTGCAGCGTTTCCTTTTCTTTGAGGAAGTGCCGTTTCAAAGAGTCATGCATGGGTTTAAATCTGGACGTAAGACATATAAATTTGCGTCTCTCCTTACAAGAGAAGCGGAAGTGCGCAATCAGGGGATACTGTCATGGCGATGCAGATCTTGGAGAAGAACCTTGGAAAGACTATTCTGATCAGACTTAGGGGTGGGAAGAGTCTGCGAGGAAGACTGGAAGGATTTGACCAGCATCTGAACCTTGTACTAGAGGATGCAGAGGACGTGACGGATGTCAACGAGGCGAAGAAATTAGGGTTGATAGTAGTTAGAGGGGATAACGTAGTTGTGATCTCTCCGCCTCCGAGGTGAGAACGTGGGAAAGGGAACACCGTCCTTTGGGAAGCGGATGGGGAAAACCCTTCACATCCGATGCAGAAGATGTGGAAGACGGTCATACAACGCCAACAAGAAAAGATGCTCAGCCTGTGGGTATGGAGAGAAAGAGAGAATGAAAAGGTACTCGTGGAATACGAAAAGCCTCAACAGGAAAAGACTATTATGATATCAGTGATATCTCGCGAAGTGTTAGGCAGAAATCATAGCGAACCATCTGCAACCTTTGAACAGCTACTAGACCGAAACATATTTAAAACAACGTGACTCGATAACAACAGACTCGGCGTGACAGACATGGTCAGAAAAGCGCGAATAAGATTGACGAGTACAGACTACGGAAAGCTGGAGGACGTATGCAAGGAACTGAAGACCATATCCGAGCGGTCCGGGGTTAAGATGGTAGGACCTGTCCCACTTCCTACGAAAAGGTTACGTGTACCCGTCAGGAAGAGTCCCTGTGGCGAAGGAACTGCCACTTGGGACAAGTGGGAGATGCGGATCCACAAGCGCCTAATAGACATCGATGCGGAAGAAAGAGTGATGAGGCGGATCATGAGAGTAAGGGTTCCGGAGGAGGTCTTCATCAGCATCGAGCTTGTCTGACATCTCCGGCTCGATTCACATATATCCAGCCTGTCATGAATGAGGAGTGCCTTAAGAAAAACGAAGCTAGACCTTTTCAATTTTCAAACCCAAGGCATCAGTTGCCGAGATTAGCCTTTTCCTGTCCTCACTCCGAACTCCCTTCCAATCGATGAATGCCAGATCAACCCTTTCTTTGGTTCTTTCAACGCACTGCCTAACCATTGAGTCGTCCACAGACGGAGCGGCATACTTCGGGATCATGTGGCCAAAGGCTACAGAGGTCTCGAGAGCAATCCGTGTGAACTTCTCGTTATAGTGAGGGCCTCCGATGCCCAAAGCCGCAACGCTCGTCGAAGAACCCTGGAGGCCATTCATCACGGCTCGCGCGACGGATTCAGCGGCCTCTAGATCCTTCCACTGTTCTGGTGAGCTGCCGAGCTCGGCGAACACTGTAGGTGTATCAAGTGAGGGCCCGTGATGCGTGCATTCATAGGACACCTTATAGCTTAGATTCTTCTCTTCTCTTATTTTGACCATTTCTCGAAGAACATTCCTCATCATACTCGGCGCTGAGACTGAGACCTTTCTTGGCATCCCTCCGAACTTCGCCTCCTCGGTGAGGTTGCCCGGAGTATGGACAGACAATGTTGGGATGCCACTTAGGCTACTATGCCTCGACATGAACACTATGAGCTCCGCGTCGAAGTAGTCTGTGATAGATTGCGCGTTGATTGGGGCTTCTCTGATTAGGATCAGCTTGACCTCTGTATCTTTGACTTTCGTGGTTCGAATGGGATCCTGCTCAAACCGTTCTGAACTGGTTTGGAGCGCATATAGATCTATGACTTTTCTAGCGATGTTCATGCCGGCTTCATCTTTCTTTGAGGCTACAAAAAGGATCATGGGCGGACCCTCAAAGCTCCCGCAAATCGTATGAGCGTTTGTGATGTGATGAATCAAGTCCTATGATACTCTTATATATTGGCTTTTACCCATTGTTTTGAAAGGTGTTTAGCTGGCGATCATATTGGGACTAGGATCTTTCTTTGTATCTTGCGCTAGGCTGTTAAGGCTTTCGAAGAAGCCGGGACGGAACGAGATCTGGCTCTCGATCAAGATATGCCTATTGGGCATTTTGCTGATTGGATTTATAGGCTTTATCATAAGGACAATATCGCTCTTCACCTTAGGCTTTCCGGGCGGTTAGGCAAATGAGCACCAGTGAGGCGACAAAACCTTCCACGGCAGTATTTGCCATTAGGACGACGGCCGGGCAAGAGAGAAACATTGCCAACTTGATCGCTGCTAAGGTAGAGGTGAATCGTTTGCCAGTGAAGTCCATACTTGTGCCTGAGACCCTTAAGGGGTATGTGTTTCTGGAAGCTGCAGGTTCACATTTCGTGGAGGAAGCCATAGCCGGGATAAAGCATGTCAGATCAAGAGTGCCAGGTATTGTGCCTTTCTCCGAGATTGAGAAGTATGTTGTCGTGAAGTCCATTATAGAGGATTTGGACTTTGATGACCTCGTAGAGGTGGTAGGAGGCCCGTTCAAAGGTATGAGAGCCAAGATAAGAAGGATTGACAGAACGAAGAAAGAGATAACAATAGAACTGTTGGAGGCAACTTTCACGTTGCCGATCACTGTTCACGCCGACTACGTGAAACTTGTAGAGAAAGCAAAATTGGAGGGATAGTATGTCTGAGAAAAAGGTTGTCGAAGCTCTAGTCTCCGGAGGACAGGCGACGGCTGGACCGCCTCTTGGACCTGCACTAGGTCCTCTAGGGGTGAACGTTGTTGCCATCGTAAACAAGATCAACGAGATCACGAAGAGCTACTCGGGCATGAAAGTACCTGTCAATATCACCGTTGATCCGAACACAAAGGAATTCGAGATCAGCGTAGGTGTACCGACAACCTCGGCGTTGCTGGTAAAGGAAGCTGGTATAGAGAAGGGGTCAGCCACGCCAAGCACGCAGAAGGTTGGAAATCTTTCACTGGAACAGGTTATCCGTATCGCTCAGGTGAAGACGTCTTCCCTGCTGGCGAGAGACTTGAAGTCGGCGGTCAAGGAAATTCTTGGATCCTGTGTCAGCATGGGCATGACCGTTGAACAGAAGGACCCACGCGAGGTCCAACGTGAGGTCGACGAGGGCAAACATAACTCCGTACTCACAAGTGCCCAACAATAACCTTTTATAACTGATCGATTTTCTCATGATTCAAGCCGTTAGGGATCATAATGCCACTGGAGAATGAGCGGATCTTAGAAGCGATGCGCGAACTGAGGGCCAAGTCCAAGAAGAGAAACTTCGATCAGTCAGTAGAACTCATAATGAATCTCCGCGATGTCGACATCAAAGCCCCTGAAGGCAAGATACAGGAGGTCATAGAGTTACCTTATCCGGCAAGTAAGGACCTGAGTGTATGTGTGCTTGCGACAGGAGACATGGCTCTAAGAGCTAGGAGAGCTGGGGCTCAAATTGTGCTTCAAAGGGAGGAGATCGAGGGTCTTTCCAATGACAAGAAAAAACAGAGAGAACTGGCGAAGAAGGCTGATTTCTTCATCGCTGAGGCGCCATTGATGCCAGTGGTAGGAAGAGTCTTGGGCTCGATCTTGGGTCCGAGAGGAAAGATGCCGACTCCCGTTCCGCCGACGGCCAATATCGAGGAAGTGATTGAGAGACAACGGAGGATGACGAGCGTAAGAGTGCGGGGACAACCAGTCCTCCAATGCCGAGTCGGAACCGAAGAAATGAAGGATGAGGAGATTATTGATAACATCCAGACTGTCATCAGAAGAATTGAGGCGAGACTGAAGCGGGGGATCAAGAACATCGGATCAATCTACCTGAAGACGACAATGGGTCCACCGTTAAAGGTCAGTCTGCAATAGGGGATCTAGGTTGGAACGCCAAGCTTTACAGCAAAAATCTCTAGAAATCGAAGAGGTTAGAAATCTTATCAAGCAATACAGGCTGATAGGCGTAGCAAATCTCTACAAGGTTAGGGCAGCTCAACTTCAATTGCTGAAGAAGAAGCTTGAGAAAGACGCCCATCTCCGGGTTATCAAGAACACTCTTATGCAGAAAGCGATCTCAGAACTCAAAGAGAGACCGAGCATTGAGAAATTGACTGGACTTCTAGAAGGAGCGAATATATTCTTGTTCTCGCATACTAACCCGTTCAAGTTGGCGTTGCTACTCGAGAAGAGTAGAGTCAAAATGATTGCCAAGGCGGGCGACATAGCGTCGCGGGACGTGATCGTTCCCGCTGGAAATACCGCGCAGGCTCCGGGCCCAATCATAAGTCAGTTGAACGCTGTGGGGATACCCACAAGGATAGAGTCTGGAAGCGTCTGGATCAACCGCGACACGGTAGTAGCCAAGGAGGGCGAAATCATATCTGAGAGACTGGCAGCTGTCCTCTCGAAACTTGGGATAAAATCTGCAGAGGCCGGGCTATCTCTGAAGGTCATCTATGATGATGGCTTGATCATCACTGAGGATGAGCTGCACCTGGATCTCGAGGCATACGATAAGAGGATAAAGGAAGCCCATATGGACGCCCTGAGTCTCTCCTTAAAAGCAGCCTACCCGACCTCAGAAAACATCTCGATGCTCATACGGGCGGTCAATGAAGAAGTAGCCAACCTTGCTCTCAATGCCGGCATAGTCTTACCGGAGTTCATAGGGGATTTGATAAGAAAGGCTTACGGAGAGGCGCTAATCCTGAGCTCCAAGATTCAGACTTAGCAGATATGTAGGCCTCCCCATAAAGCAAATATTTTATATCGAGTCAGCTCAATAGATGTCTAGCATCTAGTTCGGTTCTGATGGTGATCGAGTATGTTCGATATTCGTGACCAGAAGATCACACGAAGCAAGGAAGATATGCTCAGACACCTGAAGACTTTCCGCTTGGAACCGCGCTTCTCGGCCGGAGTCTGGTTCTTTTTCCCGGGCGGAGGTAGGTTCCACGAAGCGTACGTGAAAAAGGGGTCGATCCAGGATATCTTGGAGAAGGTCAAGGCCCTGTATGATAAGGGGGTAGTGGATTCCAGCTTCGGACTCGAAGCACACTATCCAATAGAGATCAACAATGACTTGCTGGACGACTACAAAAGCTTAAAGAAAGAGACCGGCATAAGGGTTGTAGCAATCGCTCCGTTCATATTCTACGATAGAATCTACGAATTCGGTTCTCTCTCGAATCCAGATCCTGAAGTGCGTGGAAAAGCAATCGCTCGAACGGTCGAAGCGTTGAAGTTGAACGCCGAGTTCGGAACCGATTTCTCAATAATCTGGCCGGGCATAGACGGATACGAGAACCCTATAGGCGTAGATTTCTTCAGAATGTGGGACGATTTCGAGAAAGGCGTCGCCGAAGCCATGGACGAGGTGCCGGGCGTGAGAGTAGCGATAGAGCCGAAACCCTATGAACCAAGAGGAAACAACATATACCGCAACACGGCGAACGGGATTCTGATGGCGAGGAATGTCGAGGCTCTGCTAAAGGCTGACAAGAATAGAAAGATCCTCAGAGAGGGGCATGCTCTTCTCGGCTTAAACCCTGAAGTAGGTCACGTCTTAATGGGGCACGAAGAACTCGCCTACGCTTTTGCTTCTATCATGCGCGAAGGCAGACTGTTCCACACACACTGGAATAGTCAACCCTTAGGCAACTATGACCAAGACCTAAATGTAGGGGTACTCGGGATCGATCAGACATATGCTGCCCTGCTGGTCTTGAAGATGTATGGATACCGGGGCCTTTTCGGAATCGATATAAACCCTGAACGGATGCCTGTGGAAACCGCTTTGATACTAAATATTAACGCCTTAAGGTCCGCCTGTATGAGAGTCAACGGGCTAGATTTTGATAGACTCATTGAGGCTATGTATAATCCGCAGGGAAACAGAGGCGTCATTGAGGATGTGATGACCCGCGCCTTAGCTCCACGAGATTTTACCCCCGTTAAGCTAGACTAGGCCTACGCGACAAGACTAATTTCTCTAAACTCTCTTTTTTCTACAGAGAGCAAGTGACAATAGAAAATTCGATAAGTTTAAGTACTGTTAATCAGTATCTCTGACGAAAAGGCTCATCACGTAATGTTCCTTTAGAAAGGTCGGAGACAGACAAATAGGATCACAAGAAGGTGAGAATGATGGAGTACGTGTACGCTGCAATGCTCCTCCACAGGGCCGGAAAGCCCATAGATGAGGAAAACGTAACCAAAGTCCTGATGGCGGCCGGAGTCAACGCAGACCCAGTTAGAGTCAAAGCTCTTGTTGCTGCTCTAGCCGAGGTTAACATCGACGAGGCCATCAAGTCTTCTGTACCTGTCGTACCTATGACAGCGCCAACGGCGCCTGCGCCAACACCATCCCAGGAGAAGCCTAAAGAGGAGAAGAAGAAAGAGGAAGAGGAAAAGAAGGAAGAGGCAGCCTTAGAAGGTCTTGGTGCTCTATTCGGCTAGTAGATTTGCCGAATGCCTCCAAATTCTTGTTTTTTCACTCTAAAAGAAAATACCTTCAGTTACATAAGTTTGGAACTTAGAAGTACGACCTGAGAGAGATGTCTGTTGAAACGCTTCCCGGAAGAAGAGTATCGTGTTCCCTTCTTCGACGAGTATGGCTACTTTCGAGTTATGTGTCCCAATTGCAAGGAGTATTTCTGGACACAGAACCCAGATCAGAGGGTCTGCGGAGAAGCCACGCCTGAAGGATGTGCGGAGTACACTTTCATAAACAGCCCGCCGACCCGCGAACGGCATAGTCTGGGTCAGTTAAGAGAGAGATTCCTCTCTTTTTTTGAGAAGAATGGGCATGAGAGAGTGAAGCCCTACCCAATCGTAGCTAGGTGGAGGGACGATCTCTACTTTACTAATGCAAGTATAATTGACTTTCAGCCATATGTGACAGAGGGAGTAATTCCTCCGCCTGCAAATCCATTGGTCATAAGCCAACCTTGCGTCCGTTTCTTGGATGTGGACAATGCTGGACCTACGTTTGGCCGGCACCTAACGATCTTTGAGATGGGAGGCCATCATGCGTTCAACTCTTCCGATAGAGAGGTCTACTGGAAAGACCAGACAGTACGCTATCATCACGAATTCATTACAAAAGAGTTGGGTGTCAAATCCGAAGAGGTCACCTATAAAGAAGGCATATGGTCTGGGGGAGGAAACGCCGGTCCAGATGTCGAGAGCATAGTGCGCGGATTAGAGGTCGCTACGCTGGTCTTTATGAAGTTCAAGGTTGTAGGCGACGAGTTTGTTGAGTTGCCTATAAGAACTGTCGATACAGGATACGGAATTGAGCGTTACACTTGGCTCTCTCAAGGTTCTCTCAGCTGCTTTCACGCCGTCTATAACGAAATAATGAACAGAATAATGCGTATAGCTAGCATAGCGAAGCCTGATGACAAACTTCTGGCAGAAGCCTCAAGAATGTCAGGTTTGATGGATGTTTCCAAGACCGTCGGCAGAAAAGAGAGATGGGCTTACATGGCCGAGAGACTAGATCTGAGTCCGAGAGATCTTGAGGTGTTTCTGACTCCGATTGTGAATGCCTTCGCCGTTGCCGACCACACGAAATGCATAGCCTTCTTGCTGGCTGAGGGGGTCGTCCCCTCGAATGTCCAAGAAGGATACTTTGCGAGACTTATGATAAGACGGACCTACAAGCTTCTGAGAAGCCTCTCAATCGAGGACAAGATGCTGGATATTGTTAATATGCAGATTTCCTACTGGTCCCGAGATTTTCCATACCTGGAGGACATGCGCGAAGAGATAATGGATATCCTGTCCGTAGAGCAAACGAAGTTTAGACAGACGCTGGAGAGGGGTAGAACTCTCGTTAAGAGGATATGTAGCACGCTGAAAGCGAAAGAAACCCAAGAGGTCCCGATTGAGACTCTAACTGAGCTTTACGACTCACATGGTCTCCCTCCTGAAATAGTCAACGAGATTGCCGAGGAAGAGAGCATCAAAGTAGCAGTTCCGGAAAATTTCTATGGACTTATAGCGGAAAGACATCTGAGTACAGTCCAGACGAAAGGCATGCCCACTTCAACGAAACCGGATGAGGAGTTTAGGGATCTGCCTGAAACCCGCCGACTCTACTATGAAGATCCATACATATCAGAGTTCGAGGGGAGAGTAATCCGGGTCTTAGAAGGGGATCGTGTCATTCTGGATAAGACAGCTTTTTATCCGGAAGGTGGTGGACAACCTGCGGATCATGGTCTCTTGAAGTTTGACGGGGGGCAGACCAATATCGTTGATGTGCAGAAAGTTGGCAATGTTATCGTGCACTTTGTTGAAGGTGAGATTCCAAGAGAGGGAATGATGGTCCAGGGCATCTTGGATTGGGATCGCAGAATTAGTCTTATGAGGCATCACACGGCCACCCACATCATCAATACTGGCGCTAGGCATGTCTTGGGTGAGCATGTTTGGCAGACTGGGGCGCAGAAGGATGTCGAAAGGTCTAGACTCGACATATCCCATTACAAGCGATTAGCCGTAGATCAAGTTCATGAGATTGAAAGACTGGCCAATTCTGTGGTGATGAAGAACGTGCCCGTTAGAGCCATGTGGATACCTCGGGAAGAAGCTGAGAGAAAATATGGGTTCAGGCTATATCAGGGCGGAGTTGTGCCGGGAAGAGAGATCCGTATTGTGGAAGTCGAAGGCTGGGATGTCGAGGCTGACGGCGGCACTCATTGCCGAACGACCGGGGAGATCGGGCTGATAAAGATACTGCATACAGAGAGAATACAAGACGGAGTAGAAAGGCTCGTTTTTAGTGCCGGACTTCCGGCGTTGAGGGCGACACAAGAGACGCATTCAAAGATACATAAGATCGCTGATCTACTGAAGGTTCCCGTGGATGAAGTTGATAAAAGCGTGGAAGATGTCATCTCCGATTGGAGAAATACTGGCAAAGAAAGAGACCGTCTTATGGAGAGATTCGCAAGACTTGAAGCTCAAAACTACTTGGCGACTTCTCAGGAGATCTTAGGCATAAGGGTGATAACACGCGTCGTGAGGGATGTTGAAATCGATGAACTAATCAAACTAGCTAACGAACTGGTTGGAATGGATCCGAAAGTTGTTGCTACATTCTTCAGAGCGGGCGAGAAGGATGCCAGAGTCGTCGTGATGGCCGGTCGAGAAGCCCAAAAGCTGGGTATTGGGGCAAACGATATTGCAAAGGATATCTCCACCATATTAGGAGGAGGCGGAAGCGGCAGGCCAGACTTCGCTCAAGGAGGCGGAACGCGGGTTGAAAACGTACCCCTCGCGCTCAAGAAGGTGGAGGACCTGATTCGTGAGAAATTGGGGGCGATGTCTCATGCAGCTTGATTGGAGCGAAGTTGAAAATAAGTGGAGGAAGAGGTGGGAAGAAGCAAGAATCTTCGAGGGAGATCCAGATCCAGAAAAGAAGAAGTGTTTCGTCACTTTCCCATATCCTTACATGAACGGTCCTCTCCACATCGGCCACGGATTTACTGCTACCCGGGTTGACATATATGCTCGTTTTAAGAGGATGCAAGGATATAACACGCTCTTTCCATGGGCCTGGCACTGGACAGGAGAACCCATACTCGGTGCCGCTTTGAGGGTAAGGATGGCCGATAAGAACGAGATTAGAGCACTCAAGGAAATCGACGGAGTTCCAGAGGAAGAACTGAAGAATTTTGTCGACCCCGTCTATATGGCGGAATACTATACACGGGAGGGAAGGGAGGCTGTGAAGCGAGCTGGCTATTCGATAGATTGGCGGCGGGAGTTTCATACGACATCCCTCGAGCCTACATTCAGCCGCTTTGTGGAGTGGCAATACGAAACCCTGAGGAGGAAGGGATACGTCGCGAAGGGGACGCACCCTGTTGTTTGGTGTCCTCATGACGAAAGTCCAACCGGCGATCACGACAGGCTGGAGGGGGAGGGCGTCTCACCCGAGGAATATACTCTGCTGAAGTTTCGGTATGGTGATGCTTACTTGCCGGCTGCAACGTTCCGGCCCGAAACGGTATACGGGGTCACTAATATGTTCATAAACCCTGGGGCTACGTACGTAGAGGCCAGGGTTAACGGGGAGAAGTGGATAATCAGCAAACAGGCTACGCTCAAACTTCAGGAGCAGCTGAGGAAGGTTGAGGTGTTAGCCGAGTTCAAGGGCTCTGAACTGATTGGGAAGAATTTCAGAGATCCTATAACAGATAGAGAACTTCCCATACTTCCAGGGTGGTTTGTGGACCCTGAGGCTGCAACAGGGGTTGTCTATAGCGTACCCGCGCACGCTCCGGCTGACTGGATAGCTATCAAAGACCTGGCTGAGAATCCGGAGAAGATTAGAGAGTTTGGGCTAGATCCTCAGATTCTAAAGGGGATTGAACCGATATCTCTAATTAGTGTGGAAGGTTATGGTGAGTATCCGGCGATCGAGATCGCCGAAGAGCTGGAGATCAAGGACCAGTTTGATCCAAAGGTTGATGAAGCGACCTCAGTCATCTATAAGAAAGAGTTTCACGCCGGGGTCTTAAAGCCAATCTGCGGCAAGTATGCGGGGAGACTGGTCAGGGATGTCAAGTCCGAATTGGTGGAAGATTTCAAGAAGGCGAATATAGCTGATTCATTGTATGATCTCCCGCAGAAAGTCGTCTGCAGGTGCACAACAAGGTGCATTGTGAAGATTCTCTCAGACCAGTGGTTTCTCCTCTATTCAGATCCAGAATGGAAGAGGATGGCGCACGAAGCTGTAGACAAGGCGAAGATTTTTCCAGAGGCGGCTCGTGCCTATTTCCACGACAAGATCGACTGGCTCCATGAGTGGGCTTGTGCTCGTCGCACAGGTCTCGGGACACCATTACCTTGGAGTCCAGGTTGGATTGTGGAGACCCTAAGTGATTCAACGATTTACATGGCCTTCTACACAATTGTTAAGCATATTAGGAAGCATGGTATCAAACCTGCACAGCTCACGGACACCGTATTTGACTACATTTTCCTTAACGAGGGCAGTCTGGATGATGCTGCCAGGAGCTCAGGCATAGAGCCACGGATCCTGCGTGAGATGAAGGAAGAGTTCGACTATTGGTATCCGGTCGACCTCAGGGTCTCTGCGAAGGAGCTTGTTCCCAATCATCTCTCATTCTTCGTTTTCCAGCATACGGCTATGTGGCCGAGAGATTACTGGCCGCGTGGCGTCAGCGTAAACGGTATGCTGACAATCGAAGGCGAGAAGATGTCAAAGTCGAAAGGCAACTTCATCACATTGAAGGGCGCTCTTAGCCGGTATGGGGCAGATGTGACGAGGTTAGCCTTGGTTCTCGCCGCCCAAGACATGGATGATCCAGACTGGCGCGAAGAGAATGCAAAGAGCACAGACTTGAAGCTCAGATCCCTATGCAATTTTGTAAATGAGGTTCAACAACTTCCAGAGCTGAAGGGAGAAAGGAGCATAGACAGGTGGTTGATAAGCGCTATCCAGCGCAGAGTGAGAGAGGTTACGGAGGCCATTGAGATGTTGGAGACGAGGAGGGCTGCCGAGGTTGCGCTCTTTGAGGTTTGGAACGATATCCGTTGGTATCTCAGGCGAGCAGCGGCTCCCAATTCAGCTGTCCTAAAGGAGGTTGCCAATGTATGGATTCGGATGCTGGCTCCATTTACTCCCCATGTATGCGAAGAGCTATGGCACTTGACTGGAAATGATGGCTTTGTATCTACCGCCAGGTGGCCAGCCTATGACAGTTCAAAGATCGATCCAAGGGCTGAAGAGGCTGAAAAGCTCATTAAGAGCCTTATTGAGGACACTGCAAACGTGATAAAGGCTACAAGGATTGCCCCGAAAAGGATATGTTACTATGTTACAGCCACGTGGAAGTGGAGGGTCTACCTTAGAGCTATTGCAGCAGCGGCCTCAAAAAGATTAGAGATGAGAGAGCTTATGAAGGAACTTATGTCTGATCCGGAGCTTAGAGAAAACGCGGGGAGAGTGGCAGAGTTTGCCATCCAAGTAGTAAGTGAGGTAAACCAGATGGCTGTGGACAGAAAGATGAGGTTCCTCGAGATCGCGGCTTTGGACGAGATGAGAACACTTGTTGAGGCGAAGAGCTTCCTCGAGAGGGAGTTCGGCACACTGGTCTCCGTCCATGAAGAAAGGGATCCGGAGCGTCATGATCCGAAGAATAGGGCGATTCTAGCGAAACCGTATAGGCCGGCTATATACATTGAATGAAACAGATGCACCGTCACCCGTTCTTCGTTTCGCCAGTCCAGAAAGATTCACTACTCGCAGAACCAAAATGTCGGCTGTGGCAAATATCTATAGCAATTGAGAAGGTTTGGTCTTCATCGTTCACTGGAATATGGACCGCAACGTGAATTCCAAGACAGGAATCTGCAGCCTAATCTTCACACATTTACCATCTCATAGGCCATAACCGAGTCCTCCTCCGCTTTCCAAGTTCGGGCGGCAATCTCCAATGGAAACCCTTGAAAATGCCTTCTTCTGTCTCAAGCCTCATGGAGCTTCGAGCGCTCTTTCGCAGTCTATCTCGACCTTTCATTGAGGAAGAAGATATCCATGCCGAAAAAAGCTTGTTCATTCTCCCAGCACCACGACCCATCTCAAAAAATAAGGTTATATAAACCGGTCTGCGTCTAGCTAGGACTATTAGGGGCCCGTGGCGTAGACTACTGCTGCGTGTCTTGAACACAGGGTGGGCGTATCATGGATAGCGCGTCGGCCCTCTAAGCCGGAGATCCTGGGTTCAAATCCCAGCGGGCCCGCCACTCAGAACTGTGGGTTCTGATTGTCTATTTTTCATTGATGGATTCTGAAGGTTAAGGATATAAGTAAGATTTTTCTTACTACTTACGGTGAACTCGCGGTGGAAGCATCCACAACCAAGGTCTCCTCGAAGGGACAGATCGTCATCCCCGTCAATGTGAGGAAGGCAGCTGGCTTGAAAGAAGGAGAGAAGATCCTAGCCATAGCATTCGACAATACGATAATCCTGAAGAAGATTGTCGATAAGAGTTTTGAAGAAACAGTTAAGCCGATCTGGAATAAGATACGACAGATTGGCCTAACGGAGGAAGACGTATACGCGCTTATCCAAGAAGCAAAGGCTCAAAGCAGTTCTTGACACAAATGTATGGATATCGGCAATGATTTGGGGCGGATTACCCGCTGGCATCATCAAGGCTGCAGAGGACAACAGCGTTCTCATCATCGTATCAGAGGAGATCATTCAAGAGATCAATCGAACACTTGCTTACCCTCGACTTAGGAGGATCTACGAAGAGGCAGGCATCAGTCGTGAGCAATTGATAGAAGCTGTAATACGAATTGGGAAGCTGGTGAACGTGAAAACTAAGGTCAATATAGTTCATGAAGATCCAGCTGACAACAAGTTTTTGGAGTGCGCTTTAGATGGCAACGCTGGCTATGTAGTGAGCGGGGATGAACATCTTCTCAGAATAGAGCGTTACCGAAGGATACGAATACTTTCAGTGAAACAATTCCTTAAGCTTCTGGAAGAATCCAAGAATTATTAGTCTTACGACCAAGCCGAATGCGACAATTGAAAATTACGTATTCCGCGTTTTCATAGAGGAGCTAACGATCTTTTTACTGGTGCATTCTCTTCGTCACGTAAAACATTTCCCAAGGGCATGTGAACCCTTTTGGAGTAAGTTCTCGGTCGACTAGGAACCGAGTTTCTTTGACTGTTTTCATAGCGAATCCCATCTCTAGAGGCCTACGAGCGGAGGAACTGAGATAACGTTTAAGCGAAAGCGTCGGTCGTAGACCGTAGACGTTTACTACAGTCCTGTGAGCGGATAAAAGCCGAAGAGGGAAGCGAAAGGTTATGAAAACAGTGGAAACGAAGGTTCAGTCGAGGAACTCGGAGGAAACTACGGTAGCACAGGAGGAAGTGCCAAATCAGATGAGGAGACAGGATAAATGCGCGTGAAAAATGAACATTTAAATTCTTCAGACATCTCTTATGATTAATAGCGTTGAGCTAGAGTTGATAGCATCGACACTGTTGATTTATCTGCGTTGTAGAGATGGATGCATTCTAATTAGTGATCGAAAAGCATCAGCACCATCTGGACACAGTCGCCCTAAGCAAAAAAGTTTTCTTTCGAGGAGAAGGGATTTTGCGTTGACTGGTGCTGGTGATGGAATTGAAGTAGATTTTATCTTTGGTCAGTTGAGTAGAGACGAAAACGCGAACGGTAATAATGTTAAACAAAAACTTGATGAATTACTTTCTGAATACTTTAGTCCGTACAGCGAAATCCGGGCCAACGTGTTCGGTATATTAATTGCTTGGAAAAACGGTAGATCGGTTCCATATGAGATTAAGATAAGAGGAAGACACCCTTCAGTCGTTCCAGTAAGTGCATCGAACCTTAGTGTAGGCATAGATGCAGCTTGTGCAATAGCAAGTTATTTAATGAAGAAAATAAATTACACAGAGCTATCGTGGGAAGCTGCTACTCAATACGCTATAGCCGTCATGAAAGAGGTTGGCAAGGAAATTAACGGTGTCGGGAGATTGGAAGAGTTCGGTTTTGATATCATAGTTTTTCTTGACAATGGTTCTGTTCGTAAGAAGCTGAACTATAGGACAGATAGCGCTAGCATAGGAGTCAAATTAAACAGGATAAGAGAGGATGTTTCTTCGGAGTTCGAGTCACAGGAGATTGATGGGGAGTCTGGAGGTAATTAGATGGAGGTAAAACTCGAAGAAATCGTGAAGGGTCTTGTTCAAGATAGAGGCAGATATTGGGAGCCTGAGGAAGTAGAAGAATACTTGCGCAAACATAAAATCGAAATTGACAAGAACATGATTACAATACTTCTTGAGCGTCTAGTAGAGGATGATATTTGGAGATGGCTCAAGTATATAGGGAATAAACTCCCTGGAGTTGCGTCAACCGAAGAAAGATTTATGGCTTTGCTAGAAGAGATTGCTAGCAAAGTAAAAGGGGACATGGCTCAAGGTCCATTCATCAGGGCTCTCATTGATATAGGCTCAAAAGATCCTGAGCTTGGGTTTGCATTGTATAAGGCAATGTTAAAGAAAGATTTGATTGAATACGGCGGCTTGACGCTAGGAGGAGCTGGAAAGGTCGATTTTGAGAAAGCATTCGAATTGATCAGAAAGGGGATTGAAAGCTATGACCCTAATTTGAAAACAACATGTATCAAGGCTTTGAGAGTAATTTTTGAAAATGAAGAAGAGCTGAAAAAAGCTTCTGAAATATTCCAGATCCTAGATAAGGGCACGGATGAAAAAGAGGATGTTATCGTTCGGAAGGAAGTTGCGAACGCATACATCGACTTCAGTAGGTTCGATCCTGATAAATGTACTAGTCGACTTGTCAAATTAGCCGAAAAGGATAACTCTGACATCAGATACAATTTGGCTACGAGACTAGAGATACAAAACTTAGCTCGAAGCGAGGATGAAATCAGAATACTGAAGATCTGTTCGCAAGACAATGATGAAAGCGTTCTATGGAGAGTTTCAACAGCCCTATCATTCAAAGGAAAGGAGTATCCCGAAGAGAGCCTAGAGATAATAAAGAGTTGGGTAGAGCAGGGGAAATATCTCAAGGTTCGAGACGTTGAGTATTGTCTTCGAGAAATCGGTAAGGTCCATCTAGATAGATGCATAAAAGTAATTGAAGATTGGATAGGAAAGGAGAAAGATAAGAGGCTTCATTTTTTCATACCAGACATTCTAAAAGAGATGAGTTCAAGCAACTACGGACTACTAATCGAATCTGTGAAGGTGTGGACACAAGGAGAGACCATATTTCAAAAAATGGCTCTTAAGACTACCGGGGCAGTCCTGACAGAAATCTTTCCTCCTAAGACAGAACATCAGAGTTTAGTGGAAACATGTTTTTCAATTCTAGAACTGATGGCTAAGGAAAAGGGGTTAGATGTTAGAACAATCATCCGAGGAGAACAAGAAAAGTTATTTCAGTGCTTTAGAATCATAGAAGAATTGGAGTTAGGAAGGCCAGAGCTAGATTTCGATGAAATATACGCAAACTTGGAAAACTACCCCATAGTTAAAGAATTTCTAGGTGATAGATGGTTCCAAAGAAAGAAAAGAGAAAACAACAGAATACATCCATTGTTAATTCTTCTATCGTATGAAACCCCGAGTAAGGAAAAAATTCAGAGTGAAATGGACAAGTTAAGAAAAGAAACTGATGTTTGGTTACAATACTTGAAATCTCTACGAATAGAAGATTTGCTTAGACCGACGGCTTTTCTGAATCATCTAGAAGAAATGCTTGGAATAATCGCATCCAAGAGTAAAAAACTTAGGGATCTTAGAGATGGGTTAGGGAACGAGGATCAGTTTTGGCAGACGTTCAGCGAAATAGAGGTTGTCTCATCGTTTATGAGAAGATACCCTGTGGAAATTGCGCCAGAGATCGATGGAATGAAACTGGATGCTAAGATTGAAATTGATCGAGAAGAATTGCTCGTCGAGGTCATAAACCCTGAAATGTTCAAACCGTTGAGATATTTGACTGGGAAGGCCATTAGGATAGAAAACAGAGCGAGAAAGAAGATTTACGACGAGTTCAAAAATCATCTTAAAGGCGTACAGATTAAAGAAAACACTCCTATTATCATTGTAATTGATGTTGGCAGATCAGAAATTGATTACGAATTCGTTGAAGATTATCTAATGGGAACCCAACAGCTAGTAATGCTTTTCAACAGAAAGAGGGCGGAAGTTATCAAAACTTATCCGGCAAGAGCGAAAGACTTTATGTATGCGCTTGAGGAAAAGACAGATATCTTAAGCGTGGTGCTGTGTTACAGAAGGCTCTTTGGCAAAGACAATAAATTCCACTTTGAAGGAAGAATAATACCTAACAAGTACGCAAAGAATCCTTTGAACCTAGAACTTATTGAGAAAATAGAAGAAACTCTATTTAGAAAGTGACCCGTACTTGTTCCCCACACACACAACATAGTTGTAGTGTTTCCAAGTGTACACTTGTCTAAAAAAGACCCACTACAGATTTATATCGTGCACCAGCGGGCCCGTCACTCTAGAAGCGCATGGATATGCCAAGAGGAACTGGTTTGTAGGTGTCAGAACACCTTGGACCCTAAGCAATGAAGTCGTATGGGACAAGACCAACAGGATTTGCGGAAAGTTGTTCAAGATTGCTGGACTACTGGCACTCTTAGGCTTGTTCTTTACGGGTTATTCCTTGTTCTTCATACTTTTTCCTGTTCTTCTCGTAGCAGTCTATTCGATAGTCTATTCTTATGTGGAATATCAAAAGCAATTGGAATGATGTCTCTCTATATGAGTTTGTTTTCCGATAGCTGTGCACATCAGAAAAGTAAAAAGTTGGAATTCAGCAAGTATAGTCAAGGAGATTGAAGCATGACTCGCATTGTTCAGGCAGAAGCGAAAAAGGGCAGTCAAAAGTGGATTCAGAAAATGGTTAACGAAAAGCCGGAGATTCTCGCCGCTAAAATTTCGAGCTCGCTTAATCTGGCGAAGGAGCGTATTGATTGGCTTTCGCCGTTGAAAATCGATGATTACGCTGAGTATCGGGATCAAGCTTTCCTTGACCGGCTGGAGATCAGGCTGGAAAAGTTGCCTTTGGGCCAGTTCTGGCCTAGGGGCGGACCTCAGTGGGACGCCTTAGGAAGAAGCACCTCCGGAAGACTGTTCTTGGTTGAGGCGAAGTCGCATATTTCTGAATTGATTTCTTCAATGCGTGCAAAAGATGAGAAATCAAGAGCAATGATAAGGCGGAGTCTGGATGAAACTAGAAAGTGCCTTAATGCTTCAGCCAGAATTGATTGGTCTCAATGTTTCTATCAGTACACCAATCGGTTGGCGCATCTCTTTCTGCTGAGGGAGAAGAATGACTTGCTTGCATATCTGGTACATGTCTACTTCCTGAACGATGCTGAAATGAATGGACCAACCACTTCTTGTGAATGGCAGGGCGCAATCAGAATGCTAGATTCATGTTTAGGAATTGAGAGGCACAAACTACGAAAATTCATGAGTGACTTGCACATAGACGTACGCGCTCTCTGAACCCTTACCCTGACCGGGTTAGGTTTTGGTGAATTTGTCAGATTTGGCGTTTTTCTAGCAAAACGAGTCAAAAGGAGGATTTGTGCCGATAACGCCAAATAACAGAAGTTCTTTCGACGCGGTTTGTCCGGATTGCGTTTTTTCAGTAAAGGCTGAACCGCCAAGGGACTACCAGTTTTCAGAATCCCTACTTCTCTGCACCCAACGTCGAGAATAGCTGTCCCGTTCGCTCCTTCTTCCTTCAGATATTTTGATGTTTAGATAGCGCGTTTCAGGTATCGCTGAGAGGAAACCTACTCACTTCAAGAGAATGGCAGAGTGTTTG
>Ga0315314_1000657_pt1 | contig 35756 bp, 34 predicted proteins | sample TDP9_MG_FD_203631 | JGI IMG/M metagenome (GOLD analysis project Ga0315314, IMG submission 203631) | Freshwater sediment microbial communities from Lake Towuti, South Sulawesi, Indonesia - TDP9 | ecosystem: Environmental > Aquatic > Freshwater > Lake > Sediment | place: Indonesia: South Sulawesi... | reverse complement strand
AGTTTTGTGAACTAGTTTATGATAGGACAAGGGGCAATCCGTTCTTTGTTGAAGAAGTAATAAAGTCATTGAAGGAAGAAGAAGTAATCTATCGTGAAGGGAACAAATGGAAGATTAAGGAAGTTTCAAGAATTGAGTTTCCATCGACAGTTAAGGATGTTATAAAGGCGAGAATAGGTCGGTTAGATGACGAATGTCAAAATGTGTTAACTATGGCTTCTTTTGTGGGAAACGACTTCACTTGTGAGGCTTTGTGCGGAGCCATTGGTCTTGAAGAGGATAAGTTGCTTGAATTATTGGATAGGATGCTCAAGACTGGATTGATTAAGGAGAGGGTGATTCGTGGAGAAAGTGTGTGTTCCTTTGTTGACGTTATTGTGAGGGATGTTGTGCATGAGGAAGTTAGTCCTTTTAGGCATAAAAGGCTTCATGGCACAGTCGGAAGCGCCTTAGAGAAAGTCTACGCTAAAAAGATTGATGAGCATCTTGGCGAATTAGCATTACATTTTCTTGAAAGTGGAGATAATGAAAAGGCGCTTGACTATTTCTTGAAAGCTGGAGAAAAAGCTGTGAAGGTTTATGCCAATGGCGAGGCTACCTCTTATTTCCAGCATGCCCTTAGACTGCTTGAAGAAAAGGAAGGCGAATTAAGGCAAAAAGGCCATGTTCTTGAGAAACTTGGAGATATCAAGAAGATTGTTGGGGAAAATGAAGCCTGCATAAAGTATTGGAATGATGCTCTGTTTTTGTGGGAGCAACTGGATGAGAAAGGAAAAATTTCAAGATTGCACCGTAAAATGGCGAATGTTCTTTGGGAGAAGATAGGCGATACAGAAAAGGCTGGGAAACACCATGAAGAGGCTTTAGGGATTTTGGAAACCGAACCTGAAAGTGTTGAATTAGCGAGCCTTTACGAAGATATGGCGCGTATGTATTTTCGTACTGAAAGTATGGCTAAAGCTCTTCCTTGGGCTGAGAAAGCCCTTGAGCTTGCCAAAAAACTGAACGGGCTTGAAATCATTGCAGATTCTTACCTTACGCTAGGAGCCATCATTCTTAACTCTGGAGACTGGAAGAAAGCCATCGAATGCACTGAGAGAGCTCTGAAAATAGCACTTGATAACGGTTACATGGAGACAGCCGTACGTGCATATAATAACCTTGTTAATGCGCTTCCATATGAGGAATGTGAAAGATGCTTAGAATGTCTTGAGAAAGGATTTGAACTGGCACGAAAAGCAGGGGCCATTTTCTGGATATCTTGGATAAGCACTACTTTGGCACGCTGGTATATGTCCATGGGAAATATGAACAAGGCAATTCCTTTGGCAGAAGAATCAGTTACATTGGATAGGAAAGCTGGTAACATAACTCATCTTTCCATTTCTCTAAGTACCCTTGGATTTATCTACCAGATATTGGGAGAATGGGACAAAAGCGAACAGTACTACAGGGAGGCTCTGAGCAACTCCCAAAGATTAAAAGATCTGGGATCAATAGCTACTAGCCATGGGCATCTTGGATGGCTCTACTACGACAAGGGAGAATACGCAAAGGCAAAAGAGTTCTTTGAAAAATCGTATGATGTCCATGGAAAAGCCGGAGCAAAATTCGGTCAAATGTGGTCCTCTCTATTTGTCATTTCTACTTACGCAGAGCTTGGAGAAATCGAGAAAGCCAAGAACTTAGTTGACAATCTGCAAAAATTCGCATTCGAAGTGGAGGACAAATGGTTCATCGCTACTGCCGATTTTGCAGGAGCAGTGCTGTTTCGTGCCCAGAAGAAATGGAAGGAATCTATCGAACTTTTCGAAAAGGCTCTTCAGGAATATGAGGCTTTGAATGCAAGGCGATGGGACGTCTACGTCTTCGCCAGAGTCCTCTGTGGCTATGCCCAAGTATACTTAGAAAGGGGTGCTGAAGGCGACAGAGAAAAAGCATTCAACCTACTCAACCAAGCATTAGAACTATTCCAGAAAATGGACGCCAAAAAAGAAATAGAAAGAATAATAGCCAAAAAGAAACTCCTCACAGCCTAAAACACACGATTGCAATACCACTACTAGCATTCATAGCTTACTTATCGGGAAATATCTCCTCTTTCCGCTTATCGATATCTTTCGCACAAACAAGTCTACACACAAATCCCCCATAAAATCACCCTAAACAACATCAAAACACACCACAAACTCCACTCAAACAAAACCCAAAACAACAACCCAAACAAAAACAGAACCCAAAACACAAACAGCCACAATTCAGCCTAAACACAAAAAATCTCTCACAAAACCACAATAACAGATAGACATCTTAACCTACACAAGATGGAGCCTCGGGCGGGATTTGGACCCGCGACCTTCGCCTTTTTGGAACTGTACCAAGGCGACGCCCTAACCAACTAGGCAACCGAGGCACAACAGGATATTTTAGAGTTTGTTAAGTGTTTAAAGGATTTTGTTGTATGCGAGTTTGTGAGACCTCTCTCTATAGAGAGAGGTTCTGACACACACAAACACACAAAACCCTACACAATGTTCAGTTCAAACAACTCTTCCAAACTAGAAATCCTCTTCACACCCACATCCTGAACCTTGCAATCACGATCAATCAAATAAACAGTTAACCCACACTTTTGCGCGCCCATATAATCCGTTTTTACCTCATCCCCAACAAAAACAGCCTCACAAGCCTCAACCTCCAACCTCTCCAAAGCATACTTGAACACCTCCACATCAGGCTTCATCCTCCCCAAAGTGTCAATCACAACCACAACATCAAAAAATCCCTCCAAACCCACTTTGGGCAAAATCTCATCCACATCACTCCGCAACCCATTCGTCACAACCCCAACCCTCAAACCCCTCTCCTTCAGCAAAGGCAAAACCCTCTCAGCATCCGGAAAAAGCATCACATCACAATAATCCCACCAATGAGTCGCAATAAACTCAGCCAACGCCCGAATATTCGAGCTCACACCGAGATTACTTAGAATCCGAATATTCCACTGAACCCAAAACTCGTCCAAAAGCCTCGCCAAATCCTGAAAATCCAAACCCTCCTCAGCCTTCTTCCAAGCCTGCGTTATCTCCTCCAACGAAGGATTGACTCCACAGTCCTTAAGAACCCTCTTCATTACATTCGGAATCTCACTGGTTTTGAGTAACGTCCCTCCCAAATCAAAAAGCACAGCCTTCACTCGACGCCCACTGGACTCCATGATTTTCCTAATAACTGATTACGCCCTCAATTTAAAACTATAGTCACAAACCACCGCGCCCTCGTTCGTCACCTGCATTCATAAAAGTTTATATCCCAAACCCCAATAGACTCACCAGACCCACAAAGGAGAAAAACACTCTTGTCAGTATGGCACGGAACACTTCACAAAAAGAAATCCACAGGCGGCAGAAAACGCCCATACCGAAAGAAAAGAAAATACGAAAAAGGCTCCTACCCAACAGAAACAACACGAGGAGAAACAAAGAAAAAACTCAGCAGAAGACACGGAAAAACCACAAAAATCCGACTATTAACCGCAACCCACGCAAACATCTCCGACCCCACAACAGGAAAAACCCAAAAAACCGAAATCACCCGTGTAATAAAGAACCCAGCAAACCCAGACTACGACCGCCGAGGAGTGATAACAAAAGGAGCCCTAGTCGAGACTCCGCTCGGGACAGCAAAAATCACGTCCCGACCAGGACAAAACGGAATAGTAAACGCCACCCTCATCCCCAAAAAAGCCTCCTAAAACCACATTCATCCTCCTTTTCGAACAACCAAAAGATGCTTAGCAATCTCCCTAATCATCTGCCCCTTAGAACCCACCCTAGCAACAACAAGCATACCCGAACTCTGCCACGAAAACTTAGGATGAGAAGCATCAGAAACAACTTCATAACGAAATCCCGATTGCTCCACCGCCCTTCGAACCTCATCAAGCCTCGGCGACGGCACAGCAAAACCCTTAGGAACCCTACGCCCCTCAACCCAACTCCTATTGGAATCAAAGTAAAGCGGCCACACAACAATCTTGCCCTTTTTCTGCATCCGACTCCCTAAATCTGTTATAATCGCTGACATGTTTAATTGTTTTGGAACTCCCACACACACAAAACTGAATGAACAATTAAAAAAGTTTAAATAAAGCGGTTTAGTCAGACTCTTAGCCTTTTGTGAGGAGAAGGGAACTTGCAGAGAATAGGCCGAGCCCTTCACGTGAGCTCTAACAAAAACATCATTTTGAAGGTGGAAAACCTCCCAAAAATCGGCGACAAAGTTATAGACGAAAACTTGAGTTCTGTTGGAATGGTTTTCGACATATTCGGGCCTGTATCCTCCCCTTACATTTCAGTGAAAACCACCGTTGAAGAACCACATCGCTATGTTGGTCACATACTCTACGCTGTTCCCTCAAAGCCTCCAAAAGAAAAGAGAAGGAAAAGGAAATGAGTGAAGAAACGATTCCTCAACCTGTAAAGGTTCAACAGTGCCCCGAATGTGGAAGCGCTAGACTCATGAGAGACTACGAATACGCAGAAATCGTGTGCATGGACTGCGGATTCGTCGTAGCCACCAAACTCACAGACAGAGGACCAGAATGGCGGGCTTTCGACGACGAACAAAGAGCAAAAAGAACCCGAGTCGGCGCCCCTCTCACATATACCATCCACGACAAGGGACTCTCAACCATGATCGACTGGCACGACCGCGACGTCTACGGAAAAAGACTCAGCCCAGGTCAAAAAGCCCAGATCTACCGTCTCCGAAAGTGGCAACGCCGTATCCGAGTTTCAGACGCAACAGAAAGAAACCTAGCGTTTGCTCTATCCGAGATCTCTAAGATAGCCAACAATCTCAGCCTGCCCAAAAACATCGTCGAAACGGCTTCCGTCATTTATCGCAAAGCAGTTAAAGAACGACTCATAAGAGGCAGGTCCATCCAAGGAGTCACGGCTGCCGCTATCTATGTGGCTTGCAGACAATGCGGACTCGCACGAACACTAGAAGAAATCGCCCAAGCCTCAAACATCCACAAAAAAGAGGTTGGACGCAGCTACAGATTTCTCGTCAAAGAACTCGACTACTTCATCCCACCCCTAAAACCAAGCCAATACATCGCCAAATTCTCCAATCAACTCACAATCCAAGGCAAGGTGGAAGAAATAGCCCACAAGATTCTCAGCGCCGCTAAAGAACTCAAACTCACGTCAGGTAGAGGCCCCACCGGCATAGCGGCAGCTGCAAGTTACATTGCGTCGGTGTTGACTGGAGAACGAAAAACCCAAAGAGAAATAGCTGAAATAGCTCAGGTAACGGAAGTCACGATTCGAAATCGTTACAAGGAATTGGTTGAACGCCTCCTATTCGTTATCTCCCTTTAACTTCCCTCTTTTATCTTAACCTTAACAGAAAGTGCCTTTTCAACCGCATCTCTGATTATGTACTGAGATTTATGAAGGATTGTGTCTCCAAGTTCTGGGTCAATCGTCATGCTGGCGAGACACGGATACACGTGATGCGCCTTAGCGATTTCATCTTGAACCTTCTGCTGAGAAGTTTCCACCCCAACGAGTTTCTCTGCTATGAACCATGTAGACCCACAGGGAGCGCCACGCTTTACCCGAACCCCTCTAATGATCCCGTTCCTTGTTTCTATCTCGAGCTCTGGTTTTCCAAAATATTCCGCAAACTCATCCACATAGCGGTTTCCCGTTTTTTCAAGGGCACAAAAGGGCTTCGGAAAGACTGATACAACACCCATCTCAGCCAGTTCCCCTCGTATCTGCTCTCTCAGACCCGGGCGAATCCAGTTAGAGTTGTCGATGGGTGCAACTACTGCTTTGGCTTTCATTTTCTTAGCCAAAATTGGCAAAGTATACTGTATCTCAGAGGGCAAACCCAAGGGCAAGATTAAGTCACATTCTGAGACATCCTCTGGCAGATATTTTTCAGGGCTATCTAAAATGTCCCTTGGTGGAGATGGTTCGAATTCGTGAATCTGTCGAATCCAGTGGGCAAATCCTCTTTTGCATATGTTTTCAATGATACGGCGCCCATAGGTGTCACTCCTCATTGTTAAAGCGTATATCTGCATTCTTCACTTCTCCGGTTTAATAGTGTCGAAGTGAAATCTCAACTCACAGAGAGCTAACCAAAGTAGGATTTAAGCCTTAAACTGTTCGAAAGAAGACATATTTCCGTTTTGAAGTATGTTTCTTATAGACGTCACCTCTAGAAAAATATGGAGAGAACTAAAATAAAAAAGGGAATTGCTGTCTGGATATTCGGTTTTCTCACTTTTTTGGCGATCTTACATACCTTTGATGCCATTCTCTTCTTCATCGTCGGAAACACGAACTCAATCCTAAAACTATACCCGATCGGCAATGCCTTGGAAAACTTGGATGTTAGAACCTATATGTGGGCATCAATAGTCTTGACGTTCGTTTTTTTTGGCATCACTTGCATCGTCGCCTTTCATGACCCACTTGAAATCTTAATCAACAAGATGCTGTCAAATGTTGAAGCAGAAGAAAACCCAGCCGATCGCACTATTGATTCAAGTTTATCTACATTAGAGCTGATGAACAGCACATTAACCTCTAACAGCGTAGCTCTTCATGCGGTTAAGGAGAACACGGATGAGTTAAAAGCAGACTTAGGACTTTTGGTAGCAAGATTAGAAAAATTGGAAAAAAATTTTGAAGAATTGAAAACATGCCCTTCTTGCGGAAAAGGAATCTCTCCAGACTTTAGGTTATGTCCTTACTGCGGAGAACTGCTGTACACACACATATTTGTTAACAAAAGCCCACTGCCAGAGATTAGGAGCAGACAACCCTAGTAGCTCGTAGGCTTTCTTCTATCGTTTATATCTAGTTTCTAACCCAAAAGAGCCCCATTTTCATTTGTGTAGATACTTCTTATAGTATTCCTGAGCCTTTTGGACGGCTCTCTCGGTACTCTTTAAGATAGGGTATTCAGTGTTCGGTGATAACTCCGCACACTTGCTAAAGCATTCTCTAACCTTTTTTGCGTCTCCTTCATATATTGCAAGCCCTCCAGCAACCTCATACCACACTCTTGCCCTCAAAGTGTCTCCTTGCTTTTCAAAATCTTTCGCTTTTGCCACTGCCTCTTTTACGGGCATTTCAATTTTTCTTGGATCTAAGAGCATGGTTTTTTGTAGTGCTTCGTATGTTTCTTCATCGTTAGCTAAAAATTTTTCTAACTCACTGGTTGTTGTCTCTTTAACCTTTTCGGGAGACTTCTCTTCGGTTTTCTTTCTTCTGAGTAATTTGTCTAGTATTCTCATGATAGTCACTTCGAATCTATGTTGCATAGAGTATATAGTGTTGTAATTTAAATCTATAGCATGAATAAGTGATAGATAATCTTAAAGGTTTAGCTGCTGAACTGAGAGATATGCCTTACAGATTTAGCTTTGACCTATCTCGTGTGTCCAAGTCTTTTTTCAAAGAACTTGCTAAGGTTGCCCACGAGAAAGCTGTGCATCGAAGGATTGGGAAAAAGGCACGGAATTTAGCTGAAAAATTTAAGATTCGTGAAATTACTGGGTTAGAGGTTTCTGATGCGCTCACTCTTGTTGAAGATTTAGTGGATGTATACGTTAAGAACATTTCGGGAAAAGAAGGGTTTCTGAAAACAAGGAAACGGGCACTTCTATTGCCACATTGCGCAAGGAAATATATGGACAATAGGTGTAAGGCAAGTTTTGACTCAGATGTTCCATCATACTTTTGTGCCAGTTGCTCTCCAGATTGTCTAGTCAACCGTGCAACTGATCTCGGAAAGAAGAGGGGATATGACGTCTATGTTTTGCCTGGTGGTACGTGTATACCTAAAATATTGAAGGATAATTTCTATGAGGGAATTGTGGGAGTTGCGTGTGGTCAGGAGTTGACAATTGGGGGAAACTACCTCGAAACTTTGGGGCGAGCGGGGCAAGCGGTTCCTCTTGTCAAAAACGGCTGTGCCAACACACGGTTTAGCATTGAAACGCTTGAAAGGACACTATAGTTTTCATATAAGGTGCGCTGGGTGAACGAAAAGGAAAGTAGAAGAGTTATTACGGTCTTTTCTTTGGCTTCGTTTCTAAACGACTTCGGTTCAGATATGATATATCCCATTTGGCCTTTGTTTGTGACTTCGTTTTTTGGGGTAAATATGGCTGTGCTGGGCTTTATAGACGGTTTAGGCGATGCCATAGTGTCTATTTCGCAGGCGGTTTCTGGATATCTCTCCGATAGAGTGGGAAAAAGGAAGATTTTCATATGGACTGGATACCTGTTCGGTTCAATGTCAAGAGTGGGTTATGCCTTATCGACTCTATGGCAACATCTGATTCCTTTCAGAATCTTGGATAGATCGGGAAAGATAAGAAGCGCGCCAAGGGATGCCATCATTGCTGATGTGTCAACGAATGAAAACAGAGGCAAGAATTTTGGGTTGCTGAGGGCAATGGACAACTTGGGCGCAGTCTGTGGCATAATTACTTGCATATTGTTATTCACTTACTTGGGCTACAGAAACTTGCTTCTACTCGCTTCTATTCCATCCCTTGTAGGAGTTTTGCTGATTCTTACATTCATAAAGGACAAAGAAACTGAGAAAATCTACAAAGGGCTTTCTCTAAAGGACATTACTTTCAACTTCAAACTGTTCTTGCTTTTGAGCGCTTTGTTCGCCTTGGGCTCCTTTAGCTATTCTTTTCTCTTGGTTTACGCTGAAGAGTTTGGGTTCGAGATAGCATTCGTTCCAGTCTTGTATCTGGTTTTCACAGGCGTGGCTTCGTTGTTTTCTTTACCTTTTGGAAAACTTGCTGATAGGGTGAACAGAAAGTTCGTGTTGATCTTGGCATATTCGTTTTGGGGATTCGTGTGCTTGGGCTTTGTTTACGTTGAGTCTTATGTCGGAATCGTGTTTTTGTTTGTTTTGTATGGTTTGCACAGAGCTGCATTAGAGCCAGTCCAAAGGACGTTTGTTTCCGAACTGTCCCCAACTAAACACAGAGCAAGTATGTTAGGGGCGTTTCAAATGATTGTTGGCTTGTGTATGTTGCCGGCCTCGGTTATTGCGGGTCTTCTTTGGACTAGTTTTGGAAAGTTTACACCATTTTATGTCTCTTTAATCTTAACAAGCTTGACGATTGTTTTGATGTTGTTTGTGAGGGAATAGATACTGCTTCTATTTCTCTTTGAGTTCCTAACAGGAAGTATACATAAAAGTGATTATTTTACTTATAAATCGTGCTGATATACCAAAAAATAAATAAATAATTTCAGGCTTAACTCCAATTATGACAGATTATCTAAGAGAGGCTTGTGGTGTTTTCGGAGCAGTCGATTTTAGAGGAAAACCAGTTTTACCCTACGTCTACTGGGGACTACGAGCACAAAATCACCGAGGACATCAGTCCCATGGGTTCACCACGTTTGACGGAAAATTCAACACTCACAGGAGTTTAGATTTGGTTCCAGAGATCACCCAAGAGGATATCCAAGACTGGCTTAAGAAATTGCCAGGACAAGTCGGCATCGGAAACGTGCGGTACACGACTTCTGGAGGAACAGATGAAGAGTCGCTAACCACTGGTATGCAACCAACCCTCGCTGAAGCAGGAAGAACCAGCGTCGCCGTATCCTTCAACGGAAATGTCGTCAACAGTCTTCAGTTGAAAAAAGAGGTTGAGAAGAAACTGGGCAAGTTTCCATACGCGTGCGATGCAGAGCTGATCTGTAAAAAACTGCTTATGGGACTCATGGAACACGATGACCTATTCTCGGCTGTGAAGGATTCTATGAATGAAGTGGATGGCGCTTTCTCTGTGACAGGGATAACTCGGGACGGAAGACTTTTTGCTTTTAGAGACCCGTTTGGAATAAGACCTCTCTGTTTTGGACATGGCAGAGACCACAGCGTATATGCATTCTCTTCAGAAAGCGTTGGCTTGGACATAAACAACCTCAAGTACGATTCTGAAATAAAGCCTGGAGAACTCGTGTCTCCTACGAAAGATGGACTTTTGCGAGAGCAAGTGGTTCCCTGTAAAAAAAAGGCTCTCTGTGCATTTGAATTCGCTTATTTTGCCAGACCAGACTCCAAATTAGGGAAAAAATATGTTTATGAGGTTAGAGAGGAATTTGGGAGAAGTCTTGGAAGGGAATATTCTGAAACTACAAAGAGTGCTGATATGATTCTGTCTATTCCTGAGACGGGGGACGACGCTGCCTATGGGGTTCATGAAGAGACGGGTTTGCGGTGGGAACGGGCGACACGGAGGCATAGATACGTAACGAGACGAGCGTTTATTCTATTGCCTAGAGAAAGATACAGAACGATTGACAGAAAAATCAATATTCTTAACGACAAACTCCGTGGAAAAACCGTAATAGTGACTGAAGACAGTATTGTTAGGGGCGACACAACCAGAACGATTATACAAAAACTGCGTAGGAAGGGAGCGAGAAGGGTTCACGTCTTCGTCACATTTCCGAGAATAATTGGTCCGTGCTTCTATGGAGTGGACATGGCTACTTACGGCGAGTTAATTGGGTCTAGACATGACCCAGACGAAATCGCCAAACTGATAGGTGCGGACACTGTAAACTACCAATCAATTGAACGGTTCGTTAGCGCGACTGGATGGAAGAAAGACGAGTTGTGTATGGGGTGCATCACTGGAAAATACCCCACGCCGTTGGCTCAGAAGATAGCGGATGCAATGAGAGAAAAGTTCGAAAGAGGGTTTAAGGAAACTGGGAGACTTTACGAAATCGTGAGTGAACAAATTGTATCTACATAGTGACGAAATCATTTTTGTTTCATTGAAGTCTGGTAGATTTTTCAAATATCAGGAATGGTGAGTTTATGGACAAGGTTGGCATCTTGGTTGTCAGTTATGGTTCTCGAGAAGCCGCGATAGTGGATGCTCTTTGTCGTAGCGAAAACTACAGTGCAGAAATCTATGTTGCAGACAAGCAGAGAAACCCTTTCAATGTGGAAAAGGCAAAGAAACATGTGATTATTCCAGACCTTGATGTCAAAGAAATCTGTAAGTTCGCCAAAAAATATGAGAAGAAGATTGATTTTGGAATTGTTGGACCTGAAAAACCCATAATCGACGGCGTCAGAGACTTAATTGAAAAAGAAACCCGCATACCTATGATTTGCCCAACAAAAAAGTACGCCATTGAGGGGAGCAAGGTCGCTCAAAGGAACCTATTTCAGAAGGTTGCACCAGAAATCAATCCCAAGTTCAAGGTTTTCAACCCAAAAGACTACAGCAATGTGCAGAAAGTAAAGGAAGATGTTATCTTATGGTTGAGTGAACTCAACAATCAAGTCGTTGTGAAGCCTGACGTCCCTGCGGCTGGAAAAGGCGTTGGAGTGTGGGGTGACCACTTCAACACCCGCGAGCAATTATTTGACCACTTTTTATCCAACTATCAGCATGGCTCAGTGATTGTAGAGGAAAAGATTGAAGGCGAAGAATCCAGCTTCCAAGCCTTCTGTGATGGAAAACATCTGGTTCCCCTCCCAGAAACCCGAGATTATAAGAGAGCCTTCGACAATGATGGAGGACCTAACACGGGTGGAATGGGCTCGTATAAGGATGTAGGTGATTGGCTGCCATTCATGACCTCCAGTGATAAAGATAAGGAAATTGAAATTGTCAACAAACTCTTTAACAAATTAAGGGGCAAAGGAAGCAACCCGAACTTGCGTGGCATACCCTTTTACTGCGCCTTCATGCACACTAGCACAGGACCCAAAATCCTAGAGAACAACAGCAGACCCGGCGACCCAGAAATACAAAGTTTACTGCCAATAATGAGGGATGATTTCGTTGAAGTGTGTTTCCGAATACTTGAGGGAAACCTTAGACGAATCGAATTTGAGAAACAAGCCACAGTAGTGATTTACAAGGCACCACCAAATTATGCTGGGTTCAAGGATGTCTTCTCCCAACGTGTTGATTGGAACGACACCAAAAGACCTGTAGATATGAGCGAAGCACGAGAGTTAGCCAAAAAGTATGGAGACAAGATTCGTATCTATCCTGCCTCAATGGAGTTAAGAGACAAGGAAACCTATGCGCTGACATCCAGAACGGTGTGCGTAGTTGGTGTTGGAGATAACATAGAAGATGCAAGGAACATTTCCTTAGAAGGCATCAGAGCGATCAAAGGCGGTTCCCTCTGGCACAGAACCGACATCGCCTCCAAGGAGCATATAACCAAAAGCGTGGAGCACATGAGGAAGCTGAGGGGCTACTGATGAATGCAGTGACACTGCAACTGGAACAAAGAACGCCACAGATGGAAAGGACACAAAGAGTTTTCATCACAGATTGTGAAGGCCCAATCTCCAAAAACGACAACGCATACGAACTCAGTGAACACTTCATCCCAAACGGAAGCACCTTCTTCGCCTTGGTCAGCAAGTATGACGATGTTCAAGCAGACGTCGTTAAGAAACTTGGATACAAGGCTGGCGATACACTGAAGCTGATATTGCCTTTTCTTTGGGCGTTTGGGGCTACCAACGAAAAAATAGAGAGATTCTCTGCAAAAAACATCCTGTTAGTTCCAGGTGCAGCGGTTACGTTGCGGTTTGTAAGAGGCATTATGCCATCTTTTATGGTGAGCACCAGTTACCAACAGTACATGCAAGCCCTATGTAATGTTGTAGACTTTCCCTTCAGGAGCGTCTACTGCACCGAACTGAACCTAGACAAATACCAGATTAGCGGAAAGGAAGTGGAGGAGCTGAAGCGCCTCAAAGAAGAAATAGTCGCCATGCCCATGATAAGAATCCCAGAAAACGCCACTTCCATTAGAGATTTTTCTGCTGAAGATCGACAAGCCATTCAAAGATTAGATGAGATATTTTGGGAAGAAATTTCGGAGATGGGGGCAGGCAAAATGTTGAAAGAAGTTAATCCTGTTGGTGGCTTTGAAAAGTCGATTGCTGTTAAAGATATTATGAAGAAGACTGGTTGCAAACTTTGTGACACCATGTACGTGGGAGACAGCATCACAGATGTGCAATCGTTCCAATTGGTGAAAGAGAATGATGGACTGACTGTTTCCTTTAATGGCAACGCCTATGCTATACGAGAAGCTGAGATCGCTGTTCTTTCAGACAACACAGCCATAACTTCAGTTCTTGCAGAAGTCTTCAACAACTACGGAAGGAACGGCGTCTTAGATCTGATTAGAGAATGGAGTTATTTGGGGTTAAGGAGATACTGTTCTCCGGTTTTATGGAGTCAAATATCGCGACTGTATCCCAAAACTCTTCCAAAAGTCGAAATTATAACCTCTGCCAATAAAGAAGGGTTAATGAAAGAAAGCACCGTGTTTAGGAAGACGGTTAGAGGAGAAGCAGTTGGGGGATTGGGATGAAAGCCGAAGTAGAGGACACTTTTGCTGAAGCATTTGAGGGCATATACTCAAGAATTATAGTGACTGCCGATGACGGCGCAGTAGTCAAAAAAGCAGCAGAAGATGCCACAGCCACGCCTTCGGCGGTAATTGGCAGAACCGAAGGAGGCATAGAAAAATGGCTTACCAAAAAAGAGACACCAGACAAGCGCGAAGGCGCTGTTGTGCAGTTTTGGGCGGGACTTGAAGAGAAAAAATCAATTGAAGACATAGTAAAGAAATTCGGGAAAGAACTGTCTTACCGCATACGACAAGACATACTCGTCAAACCGTTCACGTCTGTTTTTGATGCGTTGCCAAACCCAGAAGGCAAAATTGACACCATGGAGAGAATTGGGCATTGCGGAGACGGCTACGAATGGGAAGAAAAACGCTACGGACGCCAAATGATCACTGTTCCGATAATGGTTCCAGACTTCCAAATAGAACGTTACATAGGATATGGGCGAGGAGTGACTGGAGGCAACTTCTGGTACATGTGCAAAACAAAAAGAGCGGTGATGGAAGCGGGAAAGAAGGCGCTAAACGCGATAAGAAGAGTCGAAGGTGTGATCACGCCGTTTGACATCTGCTCTGCTGGGTCAAAACCAGAAACAAAGTTTCCGTGGATAGGAGGAACCACCAACCATCTATATTGTCCATCTCTTAGAGAAAGGTTGGGAAAGGAGTCAAAAGTTCCAACGGGTGTCAACTACATACCTGAAATTGTTATTCACGGAACTTCGTTAGAGGCTGTGAAACAAGCGATGAAGGCGGGCATCGAAGCAGCTCGTACTGAAGAGGGAGTGGTCAAAATCTCCGCTGGCAACTATGGTGGAAAACTCGGAAAATACAAAATTTACCTCAAAGAGTTGTTTCAATGAAGTTTGATGTCGTTTGCTTCGGCGCCTTGAACATGGACAAACTCTACCGAGTCAACAGAATAGCTAGGGAAGACGAAGAAAGCTACATCACAGACTTCAAAGAGTCGCCCGGGGGCTCCGCAGCAAACACTGCCGTGGGTTTAGCGAGACTGGGACTAAAAATCGGGTTTATAGGGAAAGTTTCTGACGACCGTGAAGGCAAATTGCTCATAGAGGATTTTGAAAGAGAAAGTGTTGACACAAACGGTATAGTAGTTTTAAGAGGAGGTAGAAGCGGAGCTGTTATAGGATTCGTAGATGGGGAAGGCGAAAGAGCCTTGTACGTAGACCCAGGTGTCAACGACTCCCTTGAGATTGAAGAGATTGACTTGCAGTATGCACAGAACACCGAGTTTTTACACTTGACGTCTTTTGTTGGAGAAAAACCTTTCAAAGCTCAAAAAAACCTGCTTAATGCTCTTCCGGACATTAGGGTAAGTTTTGACCCGGGAGAATTGTACGTAAGAAAGGGATTAGCGTCTTTAGAGCCTATAATAGAGAAAAGCACTGTTCTTTTCCTTAACAGAAACGAAATAAAAGTACTCACTGGAGAAAAGTACGAGAAGGGTTCCAAAATCCTGCTGGAGAGGGGTGCTGGCATAGTGGCGGTTAAACTTGGCGAGAAAGGGTGCTACATTACAGACGGTAAAGAAAGCCATACAATTGAACCGTTTAAAGTGAAAGCTGTAGACACAACAGGTGCCGGCGACGCCTTCTGCGCCGGCTTCTTGTACGGTTTAATCAGAGGCAAAGACCTATACGAATGTGCACAACTCGGAAATTTCGTGGCTTCACGCTGCATAGCTAAAATTGGTGCACGAACTGGATTGCCAACACGAAAGGATTTGCAAACTCTGTTTAGGCGTTAACTTAGTTTAAAATGTAGAAGCCTAGAAACGAGTTGACCGCCCTCTATATGTCTCTCTATTATCTCATCTACATCATTAACTGTTACGAAACGATACCAAACACCACAAGGATAAACAACCACAAGTGGACCATACTTGCACTCTCCTGACGAAAGACAACCACTCCTCGTAACCTTCACCTTATCCAATAAACCTCGTCTCTCAACTTTTTCCCTAAAAGCCAGCAAAACACTCTCTGCGTCTTTCTTCGAGCACGTTGGACAAGTGCACACGAAAACATGATGGCCATAAGGCTTCATTAACTCACATCTCAAAACTTCGTCAGTAAATATTCTGTCATGGACTCGAAGATCAGCCTTCCATCTCCATATTCTGGAGCACGTTCCCTTCTTGTCCAGTCGGGTAATTGCCAGCCATAATAGGCTCGTTCTGGATGAGGCATCAACCCAAATATCGTGCCATCTGAGTTGCAGATGCCCGCGATGTCGTAGAAAGCTCCGTTAGGATTCACTGGATACCTGCCATCTGCATAGTCTCCTTTTTCGTCACAGTATCTGAAAACGAGTTGGTCGTTGTCATAAAGCCCTTGCAGATAGTCTTTTTCCTTCTCTCTTGGAAACATGAATCTTCCCTCAGCGTGTGCGATTGGAATCCTTAACACTTTTCCTCTCGGAATTTTTTGAGTGAATATGCACCTACCAGAGTTTTCATGCTTTAGATGAACCCACACGCAACGGTATCCAATCGGCTCATTCGTCGCCAAAGCAGCCTGTGGATATTCGCTTACCCCGTCAAATCCAGGTAACAGTCCCGCCTCAACCAGAACTTGAAAGCCATTGCAAATACCAAGAACAGGTTTTTCCTGCTCAACGAATCTCTTCAAGTCTCGTCCGAGCTTGGCTACGATTCCCTTAGCCCATATGGCGCCAGCCCGCACGTAATCGCCGTAAGAGAACCCGCCTGGAAACACCAAGGCGCTGTAGTCAAAGAGACACTTTTCTTTAACTAGTCTACTGAGATGAACGATTTCGGTGTTCACTCCTGAGTCTTCAAAGGCTCTTTTTGTTTCAGCGTCACAATTGGTTCCTGCAACCCTTAATATGCAAACCTTGATTCCCGTTTTCCCCATTTTTTAACCCTCTAACGTGCTTCTCCAAGCCTGCCTCAGTTTATCTATGCCAGTGTCAATCACCACTTCATCATCTAAGCCGTAGACAAGAAAGCGAGTGTCGTTCTGAGTTTTGCCAATAACAGCATAATCAACGTTCTTCATTGATGCCTCAAAATCTTCTCGTCGTTTCTCTGAAACCTCCACTAGAAATCTACTGTTTGACTCTGAGAAGAGAACATGGTCATTTCTCATCACATTTTTTGATCTGGGAACCTTTTTCAGAAAGAGTTCTATTCCATAGCCTCCTGAGAAAGCCATCTCTGCAGATGCGACCGCCAAGCCACCTTCGGAAAGATCGTGGCAAGACTTGACGAGTCTGGAATCTATGGCTTTTGTAATGGAATTCATAATGTCTTTCGCTTGATTCACCTTAACTTTCGGAACTGTTCTTCCCACAAACCCTTTCATTCCGTAATATTCTGAGCCACCCAACTCGGAATAGGTTCTACCAACTAAATAGAGCAAATTGTCAGGTCCTTTCAAGTCAACTGAAACTGCTTTTCTTACGTCAGGGATTATTCCGATGGCTGTGATTAGAAGAGTCGAAGTCACCGATCCCAAAGGTGACTCGTTATAGAGGCTGTCTTTGCCAGAAATGAACGGTGTTCCATAGGCTTTAGCAAAATCGTAACAAGCCTTGCAAGCCCTCACAAGTCCACCGAGTCTGTCTGGTTTTTCTGGGCTTCCCCATGAAAAATTGTCGAGTAAGGCGATTCTTCTGCCACCAACAGAGACATTGTTTCTTATGGCTTCGTCTATGGCAGAGGCTGCCATCCAGTAGGGGTCGATCTTGCCGTAGTTTGGGTTCATTCCACAAGAGATGACGACTCCTTTCCAAGACTCATTTAGAGGCTTGATAACCGCACCATCGTTTGGTCCGCCATATCTTCCCTGCAAAGGCTTCAAAGCACTGTTCCCTTTAACCTCATGGTCGTAAGTTCTTATGACCGACTCCTTGCTTGCGACATTTGGTGAAGACAACATCTGTAAGAGGACTTGTGTCAAATTCTGGGGTTCAGCAAAAACGGGCTCTTCGTAGTTTGGCTCTCCCCACTCTGCCACTCTTCTAGTTTTTGGGGGACTGAACAGAAAATCTAAGTCTAAATCTGCAACTATATGGTCATGGTAATACACCTTAAGAAAGTTGCCTTTAGTGAACCTACCTACTGGGGTGGCTTCAACTTCTTCGTCCCGAAAAATTTCTAAAACCTTTCTCAGGTTTTTTTCGGGAACTGAGAGTAGCATTCTTTCTTGTGATTCGGAGATGTAGATCTCCCACGGAGCCATGCCTGGATATTTTAAGTGAACTTTTTCCAGTTCGATGTGGACCCCACAGCGAGACCTATGAGCCATTTCTCCGGTGGCACAAGATAATCCTCCACCACCGAGGTCTGTTATGGCGGAAGCAAGTCCTTGGTCTCTGATTTCCATTATAGCACGCTTGAGTTTTTCTTCCTCTATCGGATTTGCAATCTGGACTGCCGGTCTTGAGATTTCTTCAGATTCTTCTGTTAGTTCAGTGGAGGCAAATGTCACGCCATGAATTCCGTCTCTCCCTGTCCGTCCACCAACGAGAACTGCTATGTCTTCAGGCTTGATGTTTCGCACAAAAGTTTTCATGGGAAGAACGCCGACACAGCCACAGTAAACCACGACGTTGCCGACATAGCCATCATCGAAATAAATGGCGCCGTTGACTGTTGGTATGCCCATGTTGTTGCCGTAATGCCCGATTCCAGCTACAACTCCTCTATACAGGTATTTGGGATGTTTCGTTCCCTGCGGAAGCCTCTCATAGTCGTAGTTTAAAGGACCGAAACAAAGAACGTCTGTGCAGGCTATGGGATTAGCCCAGACTCCGAGTATGTCTCTGATGACGCCTCCCACGCCGGTGGCGGCTCCTCCAAAGGGTTCTATCGCAGAGGGATGATTGTGAGTTTCAACTTTGGCAGCCACTGCATAACCGTTCTCGAAGTCGACTATGCCAGCGTTGTCCTCGAAGACGGAGAGACACCACGGGAGATTGAGTTCTTTCGTAGCTTTTGCTATGTATTCCTTAAACACGTTTGAAACGATTAGTTTTCCTTTGGGCGTGACTATGTCGCCCTTGAATGTTTTGTGAAAGCAGTGTTCCGACCATGTTTGACCGATGGTTTGGAGTTCGACATCTGTGGGATTTCTTCTTATGTCCGAAAAGTATCCTTTGACCCGTCTCATCTCCTCAAGGTTCAGAGCGATTCCAGTTTCTTTGCTGATTTGAAGCATCTGCTTGTCATTAGCTTCTAAGAGATTTACCTCAAAGAGTTCGAAGGGCACTTTTCTCTTCTTGTAGAGACGGAATGTCACTTTGCTTCCTCTATCACAAAACTATAATCGTCTTTGACTGGATTTGCTAGCAGTCTTCTACAAATCTCATCAACCTGTTTCTTTGCTTCTCTTAGAGAGTCTGCGGAAAGAGTGAATCTGTAAATCTTACCCACTTTAACCGTCTCAATCGAATACTTTAGTTCTCTCAGAGATTTTTCTGTGGTTTCCCCTTCTGGGTCAGAATGCCCCGGTTTGAGAGAAACCTCAACTTTGGCTTGATACTTCATGGAGTATAATTAAACAATTAAAAATTTAAGTTTTTTCTTAGCGAAATTTAAATGAAAGCGTAAAAGATTTTCACAGTAGCCCAAGCTTTCTTCCTTTATAGATGGCAACTATCTTCCTTGAGTCAGTCACTTTTCCAATCTGTTCTGCTTCAACCCCATCTTTTTCAAGACTATCTATTATGCTGTCTCTTTCACTTTTATCTACGACCACGGCAAAGCCCCATCCCATGTTAAAGGTCTTCAGCATCTCCTCGTCTGTTATGGGTCCTCTGACTTCTGGAGCTGTGTCTTGGATTAGCTTGAAGATGGGCTGTGGCTTGAAGTTGTCGAACTCAAATCCTATTCCTTTGGAGAACATCATTAGTCTGTCGAATTTGAGATAGGCGTCGCCCGTGATGTGGACAAGCCCTTTTATCTGGCGTTCTCTAGAAACGTTCAACACTGGTTTTACATAGATTTTCATGGGTTCCAAAACCTCATAGACAACTTCTCTGTCAAGCCCTTCTGGAATATCATAGGGGTCGTATTTTCCACCCCACTGCTTGAACAAGATTTTTCTTGCCAACGTTATTCCGTTGCTGTGTATGCCAGAACTCCTTAAACCAATTACGATGTCTCCAGCCTTGATATTGTTCCCGTAGACTATCTCTTCCTTAGACAACTCACCTATGCATGCGATGACCATGTCGAAGGCTTTTCTACCCGTCACACCCTTGATTATTTCTGTTACATCTCCTATTTCGCCGCCTGGCACCACACACTCAGCCTCAGTTGCTCCCTTCACTATGCCCTTCATCCACTCCTCTACCAGTTGAGGGTCAGAAACCTGTGCATGAATGTTGTCGACTATGGCGAGTGGCCGTGCGCCAGATCGGATCACGTCGTTTACAGCCAGTGCAACTCCGTCGATGCCGATTGTGTCGTATTTGTTAGCTAATTGTGCCACAAGAACTTTGGTTCCGACACCCTCGATGGCAAGGTCAAGATATCCTTTGGCAAGGGGAAAAATCCTGCCGTAGGGAAGTTCAACCATTTCGCCATATCTGCTGAACCTATACGTTTTTTCAAGAACTCTCAGAGCTTCTTTAGATTTCCTTCTTAATTCTCGATCCACGCCAGCCTCAGCATAGGTAACCTCCCTAGACACAAGGTCCACCTGGTGGGCACAGTTGGAAATTGATGGAGTTTATGTAACTATTTCTGGAAGTCGTTTGCTTTTCCACGCGTTTCTTATTTCCAGAGCTATTCTGTCGCCCATGCTCATCGTTTTTTGATACTTTGCGTTTGCGTACTGCGAGCCGATTCCCATGTGAACGTTGGTTCCACCGCCGTGTCTTAAAGCGACGTCTTGCGTGACTGGAATGTGCATGTAGGTTTCCCCGCCTTTGGGCACATCGTATAAGCCATAGTCAACCGCAGTTTTAGCCTCAGCACCGCTAGTAAAGTCAACCTTGACTTTTGGAGTTAACTCGTATTTGGACACTTTATCCCAAGTGATCAAGGTCTGTAAACACCAAGCACCAAGGATGCCGGGAGACTCGTACTTCTTCGCTGTTAAGAGAAACATATCCGCATACCTGTGCACATCTTTGAGCAGGGACTCTCTTAGGCTCATTAGCACATGGGCTGTGACCTCAAAAGAGGGCACCTTCCGCAACTTCTCTTGCACATCAATGGGCATGCGCTTAATGCCGTCGAGAATTGTCTCTCTACGCTCATCTATGGACAAGAACTCGTTTGCTAAGCATGTTCTTGCGTCTTCTATGCTAGTTTTGTAAAGCTTAGCGTACCAGTCATCTAGGTCGCCCCAGTCTTCTTCGGCGTAAAGGGGCGAAAAGAAGAAATTAAAGTTCGCATGGGGACCCAAAACGATTTGTTCAACACGACTTTTCTTGAGCGACTCCTCATCCAAGATTCCAGCAGCCATCTCTTTACGCACTTTCTCTTCCAAATCTTCTGAATTTGCAGCAAAGATAAATTCGCGTTCGATACGTCTATGAGCATGTTCTGCCTTGAGCAACATTGGCTCGTCAATGGGTTCGTCGAATTTTATGCCATTCTTAGTAACTTTAAACTTGTACGACTTTGGAAAAGGAATACCCGCCCTTTCAGAAAACCAGTAGTAATCTTTTTCAAATTCGCCTCGATTCTCGATTTTCAATAGTTTCCTCGACCCAATGATGGGAACGCCAAACTTGTTCTCAATGACACTGCATTTTTCGTCACCGCCGACATAAGCGGAAAACGCCCTGTTGGGAATCTGCAAGCATTCTAGATCAACCAGTTCCTTAACATATTTGACGATGTCAGAATACTTGTCTAGAACTATGATTGCACATCTCCAACTGCCACTCTTTTTCAAGTCTTTAGGGTCATTAACAACCTTTAAGTCTCTTTTAGCCATTTGGGGCAAGTTTTCTATTTCTTCGCCTGGTTTGCCTACCATTGGGTTTTGAAGATATATTCTAGCTCGTTGTGGAGTCGTGTAGATTATGCTTCTTAATCCATAGTTTCTTTGGCCTTGCCAAGCATCCAAGGCGGAGTGGGAACCTAGATTTAGGCATATTGGCTCTTTATAGGATTTCATCACTTCTTGCATTTCTTCTCTTTCTATTGCCATTAACCTCACCTTTTTCTAGAATTTGTTTCCAGTCAATTTCTCATAAGCCTCTATATATTTTTTGGATGTTTCACGAATGATGTGGTTGGGTAAGTTTGGGGCTGGTGGCTGTTTGTTCCAACTAATGGATTCTAAGTAGTCTCTGACGTATTGCTTATCAAAACTGATCTGGCTCTTTCCAACCTCGTATCTGTCGAGAGGCCAAAATCTAGACGAGTCAGGGGTAATTATTTCATCAATGAGAAGAAGTTCTTCATTACAGAAGCCAAACTCGAATTTAGTATCCGCCACTATGATTCCGTTCTCTTCTGCTTTGCTCGAAGCCCTTTCATAAAGTTTTAGACAAGCTTCTTCAACTTCTTCGGCTACATCTTTGCCAATAATTCTGACAACATCATCCTTCGTCATAGCTATATCGTGACCGACTTCGGCTTTGGTAGTGGGTGTAAGAATCAGTTCTGGCAATCTTTCTGCTTTCTTTAAGCCAGAAGGCAGTTTGATTCCACAAATCGATTCTCCCTTCTTGTAACTCTCCCACGCCGAGCCATACAAATAACCTCTAACCACAAACTCAATCTTTATGGGTTCAGCTTTTTTCGCCAAAACTGTCCTCGGATCAACAACATCCAAGATGTGATTGGGAATTATGTCCTTTGTTTTTTTAAACCAGTGGATAGAAAGTCGGTTTAGTGCTTCGCCTTTGTGTGGAATGGCGTTGGGTAAAACCACGTCAAAGGCTGAGATTCTGTCGGTTGAAACAATCAGCAGTCTATCGCCCAAGTCGTAAACGTCTCTTACTTTTCCCTTCTTGAAAATGGGGAGTGGCAGGTTTGTCTCTTGCACTTCATAGCTCATTGTTTTGCCTCTACTCATGTCTTTTAGCAACCTTCTTTCCTTTAATCTCTTTGTCAGCCCTAATGACTTCTTCCTTCTTTTTCTGCTGATATAAAGCAATTTTTTCGTGGAGTAAGTGATTCGAGAGTGCCAGAATCTTCACAGCTGCTAAAGCGGCATTTTCTGGTTCAGAAACGAAAAGAACCGGAACTCCCTCAGGCGTGACCATCGAGGAGAACACTTTGGTCCATCCGTATTTCTTAGAGTCCGGAGGGCAGGCAATGACTGGATATTTGGAGTAGCCAGCGACTGTGCCAGAAAGTGCGTCAGACAGACCCGCAACCGTAATGTAAACTATATCCTCTCCAGACCTCTCATAGTCTTTTAATTTCTTTGTTAGTGTTTCAGAGGTTTTGTGCGCAGAACACACATTGTACTCGCATTTCACTGGGAAACCCTCTCTTTCCAGAAAGGCACCAATTCGACCAGCGAAGGGAAGGTCCCTTTTAGAACCCATTATAACAATCAATTTCTGTGAAGGCATAGTTACTAATGGAGCCAAAGAGAAAGAAAAACTTTGAGTTGCACACCTTTTGGGTTGGCGTCTCCTTTTATTATCTAAAGGTATATTCTGCTAATGCGTTATGAAACTTTGCCTGCTACCAACAACAAAAAACTAGAAAACAAACCAAAGACCCTAACACACCACAAGATTCACCCAAAAAACAACGTCGCCATTAAACAGACTAACCCCTAAGTTTCCTCTTCTTCCCACTCTTCAACCGTTAACTTCTTGTCTCCAAGCTTGAAACTGACCTTAACCATGACTGAAGGGTTCGCCTCATTCGCCTTAAAAGGGAACATACTATCCTCAGCCAAATCTACTGGAATGTACAATAGAAACTTGCCGTCTTTCCTCCGGAACAATCTCCCTTTCGCCTCACTAACCATAACCATCACCTAAACCGAGATTATCCAGAATTTAACAAACTACTATATAAACGATCTTATTGCCCACACTTCCCTTTGAATTAATCAAAAGCATAACTAACCGCATTAACAACAAGTCTGTTCGACAAACGCCAACTTTGATAAAATATCGATCATAACTGACTCTCTATCATGCAGAAAGAAACCAACAAAGCAACAATGGTCCTCCAAAAACATATCACCTTCATATATACCTTACTATCACGCTATAAAACTATAGAAAAATATTCTAAAGAAATCCCTCAGAAATCTTTTATTCCAAACCAACCAAACCTCACTAACATCTGAGGCTTCTAACGCTTGACTGAAAAAATTGACAAAATCCTAACACTACTCCAAGACGGAGAATGGCACCAAATAACAGAAATCACCCAAAAAACACAACTTAACCAAACAAAAATCCAACTAATCACAAACTTCCTAGCAAAATACGATCTCATACAACTAAACGAAACACAACAAAAGGCAAAACTAACCACATCAACACACAAATTCATCAAAAAAATCCAAAAGACCCAATAACAAACAAAAGATGAAGAGAAAAAAGACTACTTCAGATGTAGATCTTTACAAATCTTTTCAGGATCAACATCACGCCTCATGAAGACACTTACTCGAGAAACACCAATTGGGATCAACAAAACCTTCACGTCTTTTCCTTCCACAACAACTGAAGAAATGTCACCAAGCCCAAACACCTCAGAAACACTCTCTCCAGACTCCAAAGCAGTAGAAGACAAAACCGCATAATCTATGATCTTGCTAGGGTCCTTTATATCAATAGAAGCAGACTTAGCGTCTCTTAGAATATACCCAATAATCCCGTCCTCGCTCTTAATTCTATCCAAACCCAAGCGCAAACCTTCAACCACCTCATAGGACTTAATCTTCTCTGGCACGAAACTCACCTCAAGGCTCCACAGGCTTAATCCTAACCAACTCTCCCTGCTTCACTTCTAATTCTCGGGCAATCTTCTCTGGAACCCTTATCAGTCCCTTCCCTTTAGACTGAGAGTCACCAATCGCCTTCACTTTACAATGAACAACCTTACCACCAAAAGCTTCAACTTCCACGTCAACAACACCCTTCCCTTTGAAATTCTTGGACCACTGCCTCAAAATCTCCTCATCCACCTGCACAGCATCCCCAACAAAAAAACCACTAATAGTATCAACAATGAGCTGTTGCGAAGGAGCCATTTTGGGAGGGGTAGGGACAACGGTCTTAAGCAGTTTCAGAACCGTCGGAATAATCACATTGGCAATCGAACGTACAGAAGTCATATCAGCATTCTTGGACGCAGCTATAACCAAATACAGATCGTTAACACTGGAAATATGGAGTTTACCCTTGCTCCCGTTAACTATCATAGCATGTAGGCCCCCAATCGTGGCAGCCTTTTCCATTAGGCTTTGAAAAGAACCCACAGTCTTCTCCACATGAACATCAGTTGACCGCTCATCTCCAGCTACAACTATGCCTTCCTTAGTAAAAATAAAAGAGCAAGTGATGTCAGGACAGATATTCCTCACTTCAGTTAGAGTGTTCCTTAACGCAACAGCATAATTATCCTTGTCCATTTTATTCCTTCCTTAGAAACTAAGAGATCTTAAGTAAGATTTTTTCCGGTACGCCATCGCTCTCCAAGACTAGATACTTGACCCCTTCGGTTTCTCCGATCTGATCGACCCACTTCAATGCCTCGCGGACTTTTTGCAGACTCAAAAGCCTTTCTTGTTGGCTTCGGACGACTTCTTCGATAACTGTTAGCTCATGGAACGGATTAGCATCTAAGACAACATTCAGAGTACCAACAGAGATTTCTCCAAGATTTTCGCCAGCAGTCTTTTTTCCTGCCAACTTAAAGACTACTTCTCGAATTTTTTTGGACCTCTCGGCTAATGTGCGGATGTCGTCAAGGCGACGCAGATATTCACCTAGCAAGCTCTTCGTCTCAGCGATTTCGTCGTCTATCGCCCTTGATATATCGACTGCGGACTCGAATTCTTTGAGTTCAACAACCATATTTACACCTCCAAAGATAATGGAAGAGGGTTGAGTTTTCCCTACCCCCACTCCCAATGTGGACGATTTATCCTACCTTATCTTGGCCGCCAATGAAGTGATCCGTGAACTTGTAGCCGCTCGATGTTACCACTGAAATGTCGTAGGCTGTTCCGTTTGTATACGCAAATGTTACGCTGAGCGGAGCGGTAGTGCTCTCTCCTGCTTTAAGCACCATTGGTAGACCTGAGGGTTGTGTCACGGACCCCGATCCATAGTTAACTTGGATCTGAGTTATTGTCAGGTCTTTAGTTCCAGTATTATCGATCACTAGGTCGAATCCTGTATTGGGACCGGTCCAAGTTAGTTCTGAGATCGTAAGTGCTTCCGTTCCCATGAACGTGAACGTTAGTGCTCCCATCCATGCGGCAACTGCTATCGAAACTGCGACAGTCACTGCAATTAAGATGATCGCTGCAACCACTGGACTTAAGGCCTTTCTACTTCTTAGGAGTCTTTTCATTTTGTTTTTTTATCCCTCCTTTTAGGGTTCACTAACAGAATAGGGGAATATGGAGATTTAAATCTTACGACTTAAGACAACATATTAGAAAAATCACTCTGCTCCCAGTATCCTTCTAGTTCCCTTTTCACTTAGACTTCTTAGTAAACGACTCGACACGATCGAAGAATGCCAGCAGAAGATTTGCTATCTCCTCGCCAAACTCCGTCTTAACATAATACTTCTTCAAAGGGTCAATGGACACACTCTTAGCCAACCCGAGATCCTCTATCTCCATCATCCTCGCTCTGAAAGTGCCATCGCTTAAGGTAAGGTTGAGCCCTCTCATGAACCCTTTTGCTTCTTTCCAACGTCCCTTATCCAAATGTAGCAGAAGAACGCAATCGATGGCGTGATCTTTCTCAAGCATCGACTTAATTGCTGCGAGCCTTTTATCCGTAAGAATATGTTTGACTTCTTCCTCCTTCTCTGTCACCATTTAACATCCCAGTTATTTTATGTATACTTCGCATTTTAAAAATTTAACCTATATTACGATTCTTGACATAACTCTTACTTCACAAGATTCGGGAAACTCTGCATACTCTGTTGTGAAACAGGGATGGGAAGGTGTAAGAATAGTATGCTTTCGTAAGACACAATATTTAATACCGACATGGTCAGAGATATTGAATAGGAGAACACTAATGCCACTGTCTAAAGTCTTCAAAAAGAAATTACCGGCACTCACACGACTAAGGGTTCAGGAATTTACGAAAAAAAAATTGAAACTGCTGCCTCTTTTAGTAGTAATAACCGTTGGCACGTTTACGTTTGCAAATAACCTGTTCTTTTTTTCTGTAAGTGGAACTTATATAGAAGGAATAATTACACAAGACACCATTTGGACGCTGACGGATAGCCCACTTGTAGTGTCCGGAAACATAACAGTTTCTCCAAATGCTACATTAACTATAGAACCCTGTGTTGAAGTGAAGTTTGGAGGAGATTTTTCGCTAATTGTGAACGGGCAACTCATCGCAAATGGTATACAAGATAAGATAATAACGTTCACTTCAAACAAAGATCAGCCAGAAGCAGGAGATTGGAATGCGATTGAATTTATTGGGATACAACAGTCTGTGTTAGCATTTTGCTCCGTCAAATATGCAAAAAATGGGATAACCATAGAAGATGGTAATGTGAGAATCCAAAACTGTGAAATAGGCAACAATCTTGAAAATGGCATGATTATAGAAAATAGTATTGTAGAAGCAAAAAACAATGAAATAGTCAATAACTCTCTGAATGGAATTTACATAACTGGCGATAATCAAGTTACAATCCAAAACAACACTATAAGATCAAATACGAACGGCATACTTCTAACTGGAAACTTAACCACAGGAGTGAACATGGAAGAAAACATTGTAATGTCTAACACTCTAAATGGAATACAACTCGACGCAAACGATTACAGCAACATCAATATTCTTAACAACATTCTCTCGGCGAACGACAATGGATTTTACGTTTCAGGTCAAGCAAACACGTACATCACTAAGAATTCTATTTCGTACAACACCGTTGGAATTTTTTACGAAAATAGGAGCGATCACGTGGCTTATTACAACGACATCTACGGCAATGACTACGGTATGGATGTCGCACCCAACGCTACTGTGAATGCTGAATATAATTACTGGGGCCACGAAAGCGGACCTTACCACGTATCGTTGAACCCTACTGGAAAAGGCAATCCCGTGTGCGGCGACGGAGTTAATCTGGATTTCATATTCTTTTTAACCGCTCCAATTGGTTACATCAACGAACGCCCAACAGCAAGGCTTTTGACCGATAAGAAAGTGGTTTCACCAAATCAAATCGTCACATTTATTGCTACTACCTCAAGTGACGACAGGCATGTTGACCAGTGCTTTTACGATTTTGGGGACGGAAAAGACAGTGGATGGACGACGCTCACAATTTTCGTTCATAAATATTCTTTAACTGGAACTTACCATGCAAATCTCAAAGTTATGGATGATTTTGGGGTCATCAGTAATAATGTAGCTACAGTAGAGATCGCATGTCAAGCACTCCCGCCACTAGACGTCTCTCTTACTCCAAGCAATTACATAGTAGACTCCGAAGGACAAGTTTCAATTACAGTTCATGCAACAAAGGGAACCTCGCCTGTGGAAAGTGCAAATGTTGTCCTATTTCCGATTATAGGCGGAAGCTTCGAGCCTTCAGAAGGTTTGACCGACTCAACAGGTTATTTCACTACAACGTTTTCTGCACCAAACGTAACTCAAACAACCAATGTAAGAATAATAGCGACAGTCTCAAAGGCCGACTGTGCAGATGGCTCTGACTACAAATATTTAATGGTTCTACCGCCTTTATCGGTTAAAGTCGTTGCTGATCCTGATAGAATCAAGCTTGGAGTTATCTCCCATGTAACAGTTCACGTAACACACAACGGACTGCCAGTTTCAAACGCTACAGTCAGTATTGCATCAGATGGAGGAGGAAATTTCGATTATGAGATTGGATCTACTGATGCAAGCGGTGAATGTGCATTCACCTTTACGCCCCCTCCAATAACAACGCCGATTAACATCACTCTCACTGCAGCAGTCGAGAAAACGGGTTATGCGGAAAGTGAAGGTACAACAACAGTATCTGTGGACCTTGGAACACTAAATGTTCAAGTCACTGCTAGTCCTGCCACAGTCGAGTCCAAAGCAACATCAACTGTAACCGTTCACGTAACATACGATCTTGACCCTGTTGAAAACGCGGTTGTTACAGTGTCATCAGACGTAAACGGGACTTTTTCGGTTACTAATGCAACAACTAATGAGAATGGATATTGCACATTTGTTTTTACGGCACCTCAAACAACGACGCTGATTGACATCACCGTCACCGCTACTGCAACAAAAAGTGGATACATAGAGGCACAAAACCAAAGAAAAATAACCGTAAACCCAGCCGCTCCCACTGGTTTGCCACTGACGACAATAATCGTGGTAGCTGCTGTGATCATAGTCACCGCTATTGTGCTAGTCTTGTTTGGATTGAGGATCATTGTCATAAGTTGGAAAGAGGTGTAATTTCTAAATGCCGGCATTAACAAAAGTAAAAACAAAACTAAAAACAAAGCTAACAAAACTAAAAAATGCGGTACGTACACGTACACACAAATTACGAAACCTAAAGGTCTCTCTCAGTTTCAGGAAGCGTAAGCTGAAACCCATACCTCCGGCGCCTCCAAAACCTTTGCCGAAGGGTTACAAAATCGTCGAAAGATATCCCCTCTACGAGCCCTTTGTGCATGTCGTCATCGCTCAGAAACCTGAAACTGGCGAGTTCAAGTACGTTTTAGATGAACTTAAACTTGACACCCTAGAAAGAAACATGTACGATCGAATTTTAGAAATCCTCCTTGCTGAAATACGGTCCCCAAAGGAAGAGATCGAAGACCCGAGAGAATTTTTTGACAGAGAAGCAAAAAAAATCGTCAACAAATATCGGATTAGCCTAGGATGGTTGCCCGATGTCTCCTGGTCTAAAATTCTTTACCACGCAGAACGAGATTTGGTTGGCTTTGGACGTATTGATCCATTAATGCGTGACCCAAACATCGAAGACATTTCATGCGACGGAGTTAAAAAACCAGTTTATGTTTGGCACAGAAAATACGAGAACCTTGAGTCAAACTTAACCTTTCAAGACGATCAAGAACTCGATGATGCAGTCGTCAAGTTAGTTCACATGGGAGGAAAACATGTTAGTTCCGCCTTTCCGATAGTTGACGCTTCTCTCCCAGGTAAACATAGACTCGCCGTCTGCTACAGACGTGAGGTGACACCCTTTGGAACAGCCTTTTCTATAAGAAAGTTCAGAGAAGATCCATATTCTATCATCGACTTAATTAACCTAGGAACCCTCTCAGAAGAGATGGCGGCATACTTTTGGATGTGTCTAGAGAATCGCGCCTCTGTAATGGTGCTTGGTGGCACCGCGGCAGGAAAAACTACGGCTTTAAACGCTCTTGCTTGTCTAATCAAGCCTGGCAGTAAAATTCTTACAATTGAAGAAACAGCGGAACTTAATCTCCCCCATGAAAATTGGGTATCACTCATTGCTAGAAGAAGCTATGGACTTGGAGAAAATCAAAGCGGTGAAGTAACGCTTTTCGATTTGGTAAAAACCTCTATGAGGCATCGTCCAGATGTTTTGATAGTGGGAGAAATCCGTGGAAACGAGGCATATGTCTTGTTCCAAGCCTTGGCGACAGGCCACGGTGGCATGTGCACAATGCACGCAGAAGGCATTGACTCCGCTGTAAAACGTTTAACGTCTAAACCAATGGACATAGCACCCACATACATGCCCCTTATGAATATTGTCGCAACAGTTCGAAGGGTGCATCTGCCGGAGGCTGGCGAAATGAAAGCCTACAGACGTATAGTCTCTGTAGACGAAATCGCTGATTACGAAGACTACAGGAACGTATTCACATGGAAACCGGCTAAGGACATTCATGGTTCCTCGCTGAAAAACGGAAAGATACTCTCAGTCATATCTGAACAACGGGGTTATAGTGAAAAAGAATTACTTGAGGAAATGGAGCGTCGAAGAAACTTATTGACTTGGATGAGAGAACGCAACATAAGAAGCTACAAAGACGTTGCGGCAATCATAACCGAGTACTACTCGAAACCGAAAGAATCCTATGAGGGAGAAGTAGAAGTCATTGCCCCCCTTCCTAAGCACACTTGAAGGCTGGTCTTACCGCATTTTTGGACGCTTTTCACCCAAATTCTTAGCTAATGTCTTTGAATTCAAAGACTACCTAGAGAAAGCCAGAATCAAGATTTATCCAGAAACGTACGTTTCTTTGATGTTTTTTGCTGCTTTTTTAACCTTTCCAGTGACTATTGCTTCTATCGTGCTTTTGTATTTTTTTAGGTTCCTTCCTCTAATCTTTCTAGTGCCCATACCAGTTTACGTAATGATAGGATTTATTGTAATGCCGATGTCAATGGCTGGTGAAAGATCTAGCAACTTAGAGAGGGAGATGCCTTTCGCAGCAACGTATGTGACTGTTATGGCAACTGGTGGCATACCGCCTTACGTGAGTTTTAAAAGGCTTTCAGAAGTTAATTTGATGCCTGCTATGCAGAAAGAGGCAAAGGACATAATTAGAGATGTGGAGATTTTTGGAGTTGACCCCTTAACCGCCTTGAATGACTCTGCTAAGAAGAACCCGCTAGACATTTTTAGAGATTTTGTTTCCGGCTACGCTTCAACCGTTGTTATTGGTGGTGACGTAAACCATTTCCTTGAAACCAAGGCACAAGACATTTTTAGAGCAAGGTCTGCTAGAGTAAAGATCGCTGCTGAACGTCTTGGAATGCTCTTGGAGTCCTTTATTATCATAATGGTTCTGATGTCTCTCTGTTTTTACATTCTGTTCAGTGTTGAAACCATATACAGTGTTGGTATCTCCCTCTACTCTGGTATGATAATGTACACTTACGTTTTCACCCCATTGCTTTCAATAGTCTTCCTTTATCTTGCTCATGGTATGCAGCCTAAGACCCCGATTACTGACTGGAGACCTTACAAGGTCTTCGCAATTTCAAACTTGATGAGTGTCCTTGTTCTTTGTTTGCTTTCTGGCTTCTTTGGAATGATTCGCGTGCCGTTATTTGATTCCTTAAGGAATGTTGTGGACTTACCTACTGCGGTGGCAATATCATTGTTTATATCGACTGCCCCCCCAGCTCTTATTCAAGGCAAAATCTCCAGACGAAAATTAAGCATTGAGCGTGGGATAGCCAGTTTCCTTCGAGATTTAACAGAAATTAGGAAGACTGGTTTAGCCCCAGAAAAGTGCATTGAAAGCCTTTCAAAGCGTGACTATGGTGATTTCACCAAAGAACTAGGAAGAATGACCACACAACTTTCATGGGGTATCCCGGTCAGAAAAGCTCTCATGGATTTTGTCAAAAGAACCAAAAGCTGGTTGTCTCAAATCGTGATGTTTCTTTTGGTGGAGACTATCGACGTTGGTGGTGGAACAATTGCTATGATTGAGGCACTCGCAAGATTTAACACCATGACTCAGGAAGTGGAAAAAGAGAAAAAAATGAGTGTGCGTCCTTACATTTTTGTTCCTTACTTCGCTGCGGTCTTATTGGTGGCAACAACGCTAATGACTCTTCTCTTCACCTCCAAGACGCTTATGCTAGGAGAAACGATAAAGATTGACTTAGATTTCATCACTACAATCTTCACGATTTCTGTGATTGTTCATTGTTATTTGATCGGTTTAGTAGCGGGCAAAATCAGCGAAGAATCCATCTCTGCTGGTTTTAAACATTCATCACTACTCGTCATTATAGCTATTCTGGCGGCGAAAGTCGTTCCAATGCTTATGAACAATGGCTAAATTAAGAAAATCGCATGTTGTTTATGGGCATTAGTGTATCGTGAGACAGAATACTTAATATATACGTTTGATATGAATTATGTATATAGGAAGAACGCAGATGCTAGTTAGAAGAGTTTCCAGCATGATCCTCAATAAAAGAGCGGAGAGTTACGTAATTTCTGCGGTCATCTTGGCTGGCGTGGCTATTGCCATGGGCTTTGCAGTGCTTGGCTGGGCACAATCAAGGTCATCTGACTATGCAAGTCAATACAGTGAAACAATGAATGACGAAACAGCGAAGTTGAGAGAGAGGCTGGCGGTAGAATACATTGCTTATGATGGAGATGATGAAATTCGAATTTATCTGCTTAACTGGGGAAACATAGATGACATAGAAATACAGACTATTCATATTAGAAAAGACACGTGGCATCTCACAACTTCAACCTTTACTTTAAAATTTTTTAATGGCTCTTCAATCCCAGACCAAGACTTGGATATGGGAGAGGAAGGATACATCACTGTCTCAACCGGCGACCTACAAATAGGTGGATATTACTACGTCCGAATCGTGACTGTTAGGGGGGCTGTGTTTGATTCGACTTTCGTGGCTTAGAAGATTTCTTAATGATTCAAAGGGAATTTCCACCGCTATTGGAACTGTGCTTATGGTACTTGCAATGTTCGTTATATCTACCAATGTCTTTCTTTTTACCATTTCCCAAAACACATTGTACAGTCAAGCCGTTAGAGAGAGCCATCAAACAGATACCGACCGTTTCAACGAACAAATCGTTGCATCAGATGGGAATTATTCAGTTTGGGGAGACAAAGTCAAAGTGGAGGCTACACTTACGAATGTTGGCGCTGTCGCGGCTCAAATAATAAACCTATGGGTTTTCGACACCTCCCTTCCTTCATACGGTTTCAACGACACCATCGTTTCACTGAATCTGAACCTAAATCCTGGAGAAATATTGTATCTTAGAGAGTCGGAAGCGATTATGGTTTCGATACCTGGTGCGAGTTCTGCAGACATTTTCAATTCATGGTTTGTAACAGCTAGAGGTAACACTGTGGCTGTTGAGAAAACGGAATCGATAATAGTCGCGCAAGTAGCCCAAGGAATTGGCCTTATGGCGTTAGACTTCATGACATTTAGATATTTCTTCTATGGTGGCCAAAGTAAACTTGCTAACTATCCTGCTGGAGTGCATAGCTACAACGTGCCCAGAACACCTGAGATAGCCTTTGGCATCACTCTAACCAATTATGACCCACTGAAACGAACAATTCAGCTCAACCAATATTCGCAGGTGTGGTTATATTTCCCAAAAGCACCTGGTCAGAGCCTTGTATGGCACATTGTGAATGTTGACTCTAATGGAACCATTACTACCCCATACTCCCCAATATCCTTGGCATATCGCCAAACAAGATTGCTTGCTTTTGCCTCAGCGGTTGCGGGCGGTTTCAGCAAGGTTAGCATACCCTCTGCGGTCAAGAACCTGCCTTGCGCCCTCAACCTATTGCTACTTGGCACCGTTGGATCCAACGATTACGGACAGAACATACCCTTCGTTGCGCTGTTTGTCTATGAACCCTAAATTGCCCGATGTCCCTTCAGTTTCAAAATTCTAGTTCAGTCCACTGAGTAAACTTCTATGTTTCCTCGTTCCGTCACAACCTTAACAGTTGACTGTCCATTAGGTAAATCAAAGTCATAACGAACATAGGAGCAGGTATCTCCTGAGTTAATGAAGACATCGACGTCATAGTGCTGATGCACTGTGGAGTTTATGATCCAAAGAGAAACCAAATGGCACGTCAAGGAGCCTTCATTCTTAAAAGTGAAACGCATACCGTTCATCACCACTCTCACACCTAGAAAATCTATGTCGAGGGTCGTTTGGTTGCCGTCAGGGCCTTCATCAACAATCTTCACGTACATTGTGCCGTCGTCCTGCACGTAACTGCCCCACTTGTCAGTTAGGTTTACGGTGTAATAGCTCCATTCTATATCTGGTGTGTGACCGGTTGTAGAGTTGAAGCCGCTGTCGCCATACGTTAATGCTGTCCAATTGTACGCTTTGAGATACCACTTTTCTCCAACGTCATCAACTTTATACCTAAATTGTATTTCAACTGTTTGGATGTGGGCTAAGGGGTATGTGGACACGTCTATAACAAAGGTTCCGTTCATGTCAAGTTCATAAGCGGAAGTTGTCGTGTAGTTAACGACGACCCAAACCGCTGTAATTCTGACATGTGAAGTGCCAAAGTCCTTACTGGAAGCGCCGGCTTGTAGTGAATCGATTTCACTCCATGTCCAAGGCTGTCCATTGTTGGGGTTGGTGTTATATTGTGTGTATTGGTTTTGATATGAGGTTGAGAGAGCCAAATCTGCAGACTCGTAATCGGTGCTATTTATCCTAACCAGCGTTTTTATGTAACTGGGAGGGCTAGCCGTCTTTCTTGCTCTAGCATAGACTCTTATCCAATTGATAATTCCAGAACCAGCGTGATTAGAGAGACTATATGCCTCTCTTTTCCAGGTATTATCATTCGTCTGCACATATGAAGCATCCTCATCCGGAGGCTGCTCGTTACAACAATCCCAATGAGCTGTGCCTAACGGATATACTGTTCCCCACTGGGCGTACTGACCATCCGCATCTGGGCGAAGCGTCTCCTCAACCGCTGGAGGTGGAGCCTCCCTGAAACTTTCATATTGCCCACCCACACCTTGTGTGTCTTCGTAGGTACCGCTTACACGACTACCCACGTTCACAGTGTACTCGTTCTGAGTTACAAACCAACCAGAACTAGGATCACGCTCAACCCCAATAATCCTCACATCTTCTTGCATCTTTTCCCAGTCCAGTTGATTCATCTCAAAGTTCCACAAAAAAACATTCGCAACAATAACCGTAACAACAACTAAGCCTAACACAAAAACTATTACGTTACTAACACCCCGCTTATCCTTCTTAAACGAACGCATTCTTAAAGCTCCAGCAACATCACTACAGTTTAACGTCTCTTGCAGTTCAAAAAACATTATGAAACAAAAAACAATACTCAAAATCTGAAGCCTAAAACCGAACCAAGAATAATCCAAACAACATCCCCAAAGACCAAAGCCAAAATCAATCCACCAGTAATAAATACAAGCATGGGCAAACCCGGAGACACCCAAATATCAGTCTGAAGCCGTCCTTCACGAGAAGCCTCCAAAATTCTTTCAACTATTTCCTCCTTCTCTTCATCCTTTGGAAACACTATCAATTTTCTCTCTCTTCCTCCCGTTTCAGAAACCCTAATATCTTCAAGAGGATACAGA
>Ga0315314_1000656_pt1 | contig 35767 bp, 34 predicted proteins | sample TDP9_MG_FD_203631 | JGI IMG/M metagenome (GOLD analysis project Ga0315314, IMG submission 203631) | Freshwater sediment microbial communities from Lake Towuti, South Sulawesi, Indonesia - TDP9 | ecosystem: Environmental > Aquatic > Freshwater > Lake > Sediment | place: Indonesia: South Sulawesi... | reverse complement strand
GACCTTATCTTGAACTTAGGAAACTTTTTGTTTGAATACAATCACTTGAGAATGCACGGAGGATTAAATTACTTAACCCCTTTTGACAAACTCCAAAAAGTTACCGAATTATTGAGCTAGTACAACGGTTCCTATTTTAAAAAGTTACACAAAACATTTTTTGTTTTACTTACTTCTGAAAGAAAGGAGGTGAAAGGGGGCCTTCCTATAGATTTTAGCGGAATTTCTCTCAAAGTAGGTTTAAAGTTTGTTTTCTAATTTTAAAGTTTTAATTCCCTCCTAAAGTCGTTGTTTTATCTTGCGGTAATTCGTGTTACTTGGTGAGCGTATCTTAAAGGTTCGGGAAGACGGTATTGAGGGCAACATTTTAAAACTATTTCTATTGCCAGTTTCAAATTCATCTTATGTCCGGGTGAGACAAATACTGGGCGGACATTGTCTTTAGTGCGTAAAACAGCACCGATTATTTCTCCCTTCATCCCTTTTAAATAGTTATAACTTCCTTTAAAACTCTCCGGCATTTTTTCATACCTACCGTAAAGTAAAGATTTTGCACAACCAACTGTTGGTTTATCCAAAATTATACCGAGATGTGTCGCCAGACCCATCTTTCTGGGATGAGCAATTCCTTGCCCATCACAAAAAATTACATCTGGTTCAATTTTTAATTTTTTGAATGCAGGAATGAGATAGGGTATCTCACGGAAAGATAATAAACTCGCTAGATAAGGGAAAAGTTTGCTTACTTTCCTTTTTAATACAACACTTTCTAAGATTTCCATCTCGGGAAAGGAAAGAACCACAATTCCCGCATAAGCAAATTTATCACCTAAGGAAAAATGAAGGTCACTTCCAGCAATGGTTTTTATTTCTTCACTTGAGGAGAAAGGTGCTTGAAGAATAATTTCTTCTTTTAACTTTTCCTGCAATTTTATCGCTTGTTCAATATTTAACCTTGATATTTTTTTCAATTATATTAAAAAAACTAAAAATGGAGAAAAAAGTTTCTTCTACCTAAAGAGAAAAACTATACTAAAAATTAAAATTGTGACTAAAATTAATCCAATGGCTAAAAAAATAAAAAAAGGTAAAAAGTAAACCCAAATTGCTTGTCCTACTGATAAACTATAAATTTCTTTAATACTTAAAATTTGTAGATAAAGAATCCAAAAAAAGAGTAAAAAGTTTAGGAAATTATAAAGGAAGAAAATCAACCAAATTTTCGAAATAAGTTGGGTGACTTCTAAAAAATGTAAAAATATACCCGCTGGGAGGAGAAAAAACAAAGGTGAAAAACTGAATCCTAAGGATAAGAAAAGTTCTTCTGTCCTGCCTTGTCCACCAAGAAGTTGGGCAAAAGAATGGAAGAAAGCACTAAGAAGAAATAAAATAATCACTATGAGAAAGATGCGCAGTAGAAGAAATGTACCTAAGAAGAACAGGATATTTCTTTCTCCTTTTATGTAGAATTGTAAAACACTTAAACTTTGAGTGAAAAAAGCAAAAGTGACCACGAGAAATGGTAATAACCACGGTCTTTCCGCTTTTATCTTGGCAATGGCTATTTTTGGTTGAGTGAGAAAATCGTAAATAATTTCGTAGTTCATTTATAAGAGACGATTCAAACAGATGTATGCGGATTCATACAGATTAATTCTTTATCCGTCTGCATCCTGTTTAAATCCGTTTGAATCGTTTTTTTATTACTCAAGGATATACTCAAATCTCACTTTCTGTTCACGGAGGATATCCGGAAAAGAAATTTTTTTTCTTTCCGAATAGCGAGAAAATAAGTCAAGTATTTTTTCCCAGGGTTCAAATTCAGTGATAACTTTTGGTTTACCTTTCATTCCGGCAAGTTCAGCGGCTAAATTTATTGCTTCTTCAGTTGTACCTAATCTATCCACTAAACCGAGTTTCAATCCTTGCTGAGCGGTAAAAATTCTTCCGTCAGCAAACTGGAGAACTTTATCGCGTTTGAGATTTCTTTCTTCACTGATTGAATTGATAAATTGTTCGTAAGCATCGTTAATTAAATTCTGAAAAATTTCTTTTTCTTCGGGGGTTAATGTCCGTGCATAAGAACCAATATCTTTATGTTTACCACTTTTTATTGTTTCAATTTTTACACCAATTTTTTTGAACAGTTCTTCTAAATTGGCTAACTCTAAGATTACACCAATTGAACCAGTAAGCGTTCCCGGATTGGCAACAATTTTATCCGCCACACAGGCAAGATAATATCCACCTGAAGCACATACATCGCCAAGAGAGGCAACAACAATTTTTCCTTTCTGGCGCAATTTTTTTATTTCACTATAAATTTCTTGGACTGAACCAACACTACCACCAGGAGAATTTATCTTCAAAACTACTGCTTTTATTTCTGGTTTTTCACGTAAATCTTGTAACCTTTTAATCAGACGGTCAACATCAACACCAACGGGAAAACCAAATCCGTGACTTAGACCAATCGGACCGTAAATTCTGAGTATGGCTATCGCTTCTTTAGGAAACATTTTCCATTTCTGAAGGGCAGGTTCCGGGACAGTCTTCCCTGCTTGTTGCAAAATAAGATAAATTGTGGCAATTAAACAAAAGAAATAAAGAAAAATTAGCCCAAGAAGAAGATTCTTTTTTTCCATTCGTGGTGAACCTCCTGGTGAACCATTTTTTTCTCCCTTTTAACCAGCGGAGAGATTACCTGATTGTGTTCTCCCGGGAGTTAGCGGGGTTTGATTTTATTTCCACTTTCTGTACTTTGTTCAATTTCTCTCGTGTCCATTGGTGCAGTGGTTGATTTTCTGAGAGGTTGTCTGGTCTCTAAAGAACTTTTTATTTCTCCTTTTATTTTTAGCGATTCAAGATGAATTTTTTGATAATTAAGTTTATATTCTTCAGCAATTTTGGAAATTTTTTTACCTTTCTCACGTTCTTTAACTATTTCCTCTAACGATTTGTCTATTTTTTTTGCAATAAGGATTATTTTGATTAATTCTGAATATCCGTAACCACGATTATACAACTTATCTAATTCTTTCTCTTTTACCGAAAATCTTTCCGCTAACTCAGTAAGGAAAGGATTTTTTCCCTCCTCAACGCTTTTTTCTTCTTTTTTTTCTATCGGAGGAGTAGGAGAAAATCCTACTCCGACATCAATTTGTTGAGCATAAAGACAGTGTAAAGTACCTGCCCTGTTAGATACAAAGTGTCTATACGAGATGAATGTAATATGTAAAATAAAGACAAATAAAAAAAGATAAATTTTTTTCATTTTTGGGTGATTACCCTTCGGGGCTGAGACCCTCAGGGCGAAGCCTCTTGAGGTGATTACCTCTTCTGTCTACGGATTTCTTCTCCGGTCATTGGCACGAAAAGTACCGGGATAATTACTTTTTTACTAATTTGTCCATTCCTTTTTTCTACTAAGTAAAGAGTTTGTTGAGGATACTCACCTACCGGGATAACCATCCGTCCTCCTTCTTTAAGTTGTTCAATTAATGGTTGAGGAATATGGTCAGGAGCACAGGTAACAATTATTCCATCAAAAGGTGCACATTCTTCCCAACCTAAATAACCGTCCCCACATTTTACTTTTACTTTCTGATAACCAAAACGTTTCAAATTTTTTTCCGCTTTTTTAGCTAAACTTTCAATAATTTCGATCGTGTAAACTTGGGGATAAATTTCGGCTAAAATTGCTGCTTGATAACCAGAGCCAGTGCCGATTTCAAGGATTCTCTTTTTATTTTTAAGCAGCTCTTGTTCCTTAACGAGTAATTCAGTCATTAGTGCTACAATATAAGGTTGGGAAATTGTTTGTCCTTCACCAATCGGAACCGGATAATCACCGTAAGGATTATAAATTTTACAATATTTTTCGGGAATAAATTCGTGTCTTGGTACTTTCAACATTGCGGAAATAACTTTTTTATCTTTTATTCCCCGAGCAACTATTTGCTCATTAACCATTTTTTTTCTTAAAGCGAGGTAATCCTCTTTCGTTTCACCTGCGGATAAGGAATTTAAAAGAAAGAAAAAAATTGCCGGAATAATTATTTTCATTATTTTGAGATAATTACTTGTTTGTATCTAAAATAATTGTTACCGGACCATCATTATGTATTTCCACAAGCATTTTTGCACCAAATTTACCAGTTTTAATTTTCTCATATTTTTCTTTTAATTTCTGAACAAACCCCTCGTACAAAAATTTTGCTTTCTCGGCAGGCGCGGCTTGGATAAAGTCAGGTCTCCGTCCTTTCCGACAATCAGCATATAAAGTAAATTGGGAAACAATTAAAATTTCACCACCGATGTCCATTACTGATTTCTCAAATTTTTTCTTTTCACTTATTGCAAAAAGACGTAAGTTTAAAATTTTGTTCACTAAATATTCGTTATTTTTTTCAGTATCCTTTTCGCCAATACCAAGAAAAATTACCATTCCCTGATTTATTCTTTTTTCTTCTCTTTCCGTAATTACTTTTGCTTCTTTCACTCTCTGGATTACTGCTCTCATTTTTCAATCACGAATTAACACGAATTTCTTCACCAATCAACACGAATAAACTCCCTAACTCCCTAACTATCTAACTCTCTTTTCTACTTCATCCATCGCTTCTTTTACTGTTTTTACTTTTATTACTCCGGGAATATCCCAACTACCTAAACCGATTACTGGTTTATCGATAACCTTGGCTAAAGCAATTTCGGAGAGGGTACCATATTTACCACCAATAGCAATCAGAATATCGGCAGTACGTACAATAATTGCATTTCGGGCATGACTCATCGCCGTGACAATTGGTATATCTATGTATGGATTTGCTTCATTTTTATCTTTCCCCGGCAAAATACCAATAGTCAATCCGCCAACACTTTTTGCTCCCTTAGAAGCAAATTCCATTACTCCACTCATTCCTCCGCAGAGTAATATGTATCCTTTCTCCGCAATTTTTTGTCCTAAATCTTCAGCAAGTTTATCTGTTTTTTCATCAACTTCACTTGCACCAATTACACCGATTAAATACTTCTTCTTCCTTATCTTCATAATTATAAAATTATATCATATTTTTTTGTAAATACAAGTTTGAATTTAGAAAAAAAATTAAGTATAATTCAGAAAAATTAAACAATAATCACCTTAAAGATGGATAAAAATTATGAACTGATTATAATTGGTGGTGGACCGGCAGGGTTAACTGCTGGTATTTATGCTGGACGGGAAAAGATTAAAACTTTACTTATTGAGAAAGCTGCACCCGGTGGACAAATAGCATTAAGTGAAAAGATTGAAAATTATCCTGGTTTTCCTGAAGGGTTAAGTGGTTTAGAGTTAGTTCAGAAGATGGAAGAACAAGCAAAAAAATTTGGTCTTGAGATTATTAGCGGAGAAGTGAAAAAGTTGAAAGTTTCCGCCAAAGACGGTCAGTCTTGGGCTGAAAAAATTGTAGAAACTGAAAAAGAAGAATATGAAAGTTTAGCGGTAATCATTGCTACCGGTGCAAGAGCAAAAAAACTGGGTATTCCTGGTGAAGATAAACTAATTGGTAGAGGTGTTTCTTATTGTGCAACTTGTGATGGTCCGTTTTTTAAGGGTTACGAAGTTGCGGTTATTGGTGGTGGCGATACCGCAATGCAAGAGGCACTATTTCTCACCAAGTATGCCAAAAAAGTGTTTTTGATTCATCGTCGAGAAAAATTACGTGCAGTCGGTATTCTTCAAGAACAGGCGAAAGCCAATCCAAAAATAAATTTTCTCTGGAATACTATACCGGTAGAAATTATTGGTGAAAATAAAGTTGAAGGAATAAAAGTAAAACATTTGCTCACTAATGAAGAGAAAAACATTCCTCTTCAGGGTATATTTATCCTTATCGGTGTTGAACCACAGACGAAATTTTTACAAGGAACTGCAGAAATGGATAAAGATGGATATATTATTACTGAAGAAGATATGCAAATATTTCAATCTAAGACCAGACAATCTCTTCTCGGCGTTTACGCTTGTGGTGACTGCCGAAAAAAACCGTTGAAACAGGTAATTACTGCTTGTGCTGAAGGAGCAACGGCATCTTTTTTTGCCTCTTTGTATATTGAAGGACTGAAAAAGAAGAATCATTTAAAATGAAAGAGAAATTTTTAGCCATTCGCTATTTGTTGTTTATTCTTTGTCTTTTTTTTCTTACTTGTAGGCAATTACCAAAAAAGGTAAGTAAACTTGTCCCGGAAGAATTGTGCGGGATGAAGAAAACAATAATTTTGGAAGGCGAAGCAGCAATTGAAGATGTAAAAAGGAAACACATCGGGAAAATAGAAAATGTGCAAGATATTGCGATTGTGAATTATGGACCCCCGAGACACCCAATTCTTCTCTGGATAACTTTGTATCCGAATAGAAAAATTGCTTATGTAGAAAATGAAAAAATGGCAAAAGCAATGCAAAAATATGGTAATAACTGGGGAAAGAATTTAACCTTATTTACCGTGGAGAAAAGAAAAGTATATTGCACTTCACCTGACGGACTGGAGGAGCATTATTTCTGGGTAGAAAAAAATTATATCTTCTATGTGAGAATACCACAAATTTTTCAAGGAAAATTTGCTGAAATTATGAAGGAATTAAAAAAATGAAATTGGAGAAGAAATATTTTTTAATTAGTTTCTTAGTCCTAATGTTTCTTTTTTTATTCCTTTTAAACCGCAAAGGTAAATTGGTATTTTTTTCTCCCCAAGTAGTTATTTCCAGTGGAACAGTTGCTTACGGTGATTCACTTTTTTGTATCCTGATTGAAGAAAATATCTCTCTGGAGGAAACGCACAAAATAATTCAAACCCTTTCTACTATTTTCAATCCAAAAAATTGTCAGCCTGGTGACAGTTATAAATTGTTAAAATCAATTGAGAACGAATTTTTAAGTTTTGAATATGGAGATGGTTCTTTGAATATTTATAAAGTAAAAAAAGATAGTTCTGGCAGTTACTTCGTAAATAAGGAAAAGTTGAATTTGAAAAAAAATCTCCTTGGACTTAAAGGTGAAATTAAGTCCTCACTTTATGAAGCAATAATTGAACAAGGAGGAACTGCAGAATTAGCGATGAAATTTACTGATATTTTTGCTTGGCAGATTGATTTCTTAACTGAAACACGGGCAGGTGATACTTATGAATTTGTTTGGGAAAAATATGAAAATGAGGATAAAAAAATATTTCTGGACGGGAATATTGTTGTGGCACGGTATCAAGGGAAAGAGAGTTCAGTTCATACTGCAATACTTTATGAAGATGAGAAAGGGAATTGTGAATATTATAATTTAGAGGGTGAATCTTTAAGGAAAAAATTTCTACGTGCACCACTTAACTATCGGCGCATTTCCTCATTTTTTTCTTATCGTCGTTTTCATCCGATCTTGCGTCATGTTTGTCCGCATCTGGCAATAGACTATGCCGCACCTCAAGGGACACCGGTAGTAAGTATTGGTGATGGTAGGGTAACCTTTTGTGGTTGGGAAGGTGATTATGGTAAATTAGTGATTGTAAGACATAATAATGTTTATACTTCTTATTATGGGCATCTATCCCGTTATGCAAAAGGAATCAAAACCGGAGCGAAAGTAAAACAAGGACAGGTTATTGGTTATGTTGGTTCCACCGGTTTAGCCAAAGGTGCGCATCTTGATTTTCGTTTAAAAAAGTATGGTAAATTTGTAAATTTCTTAAAGGTAAAACTTCCTGCAATTAAATATATAGAAAAGGAAAAAACTGTTCATTTTGAAGAATTAAAAAAGGAAAAACTGAAGCAGTTAGCCAGATTAGCTAACTAAGGAGGATAATTTTGAGGAAGAAAATCTATTTTTATCTTTTTTTGATTGTTGGGATTCTGGTAGTTGCGGAAGGGATAATTATTGTTTCGTTGTATTCTAAACTAAGGAGAGTAAACGAAAAAGTTGACTCTTATGTTGAAAGTTTAAATTTTATTCTCCGTGAAGGCGGCGGATTTCGTTTTGGGAGAGCAAGAGAATATATTAATCCGGAACATTTTGCAATTAAACATATGGCAGAAGTGCTGAAAAATCCAGAAGAAATCTATGTATTCTGTGCACATGAGGTGCATTACAACCCTACTACTACCGAAGACAATATTTATGATTACCATATCTTGATGGAAGCAAGAGAAAGCAATTGTGTCGGGCATGCTAATTTACTTTGTTCACTTCTGAGAGCGAGAGGATTTGGAAATGAGCATTGTCGTGTAATTTACGGGAGTATTCTTATAGAAGGTAAGCGGGTTAACCATGCTTGGGTCAAACTTTTCTGGGACGATAAATGGATTATTCTTGATTCAACAAATTTTACACCGATAAGAGATTTTGGTAGCTGGACGAGAGACGAATTTTACCACACTTATAAAGTAATACCAGTTTTTGAATATAATGACGATTTTTCTAATTTCCGGGTATTTGAATAATTGAACCATTGAAGAAAGTAATCAATATTCATGTAAAATACAAAATGTTCACTTTAGTAATTAAAAATTTTCAAGGAACAAAAATATTCATTATTAGCGGTTCCTTGTTTATACGAAAGTAAAATAACAAAAAATTTTATAAACCATTTTTGAATTTTAGAAAGTTATTTTGTATTATAAAAAGATTATGAAATCGTTTATTGCTTTTTTAATCATAACTAATGGATTGATAATATTCTTTTTTTTACAATTCATAGGTTATGGAGTGTTTTCCTATTTTTATTATTGGAAAAAACGGAGTAAACTTCATCTCTCATTAAAAATGTTGAGAAACCTCTCTCAACAAAGAGGAATTGATTTACCAAAAATAGTTCTAATTATCCCGGCACGAAATGAATCATCTATAATTTCTTCAACTATTGATAATCTCGTAAATATTGATTATCCCAAAAATAAATATCAAATATTATTTGTCTTAGATGATAGAGAATTATTAAACACTGATTATGAAAAAACTACCCATTATTATGTTTATACAAAACAAAAGTTATATAACCAAGATTTTGGTAGAGAAGTGCTCCTTTCCACATCTGTTCCGGTAAATTTTGATGGTAAATTCCCAGGAAAAATGTTGGATACTATGGTTAATTCAAATAAACCTCGCGCTTTAAACTGGGCATTAAAATTTATTCCTAAAAATACTCAAATTATAGGATTTTATGATGCAGATTCTCATCCTCACCCTAAGACATTGTTGTATGTGGCTTATAAATACTTAACCGAAAGAAAAGAACCACTTCTTCTTCAAGGACCGGCGGTACAGATACGGAACTATTTTAATTTAAAAGCATTAAATAAAATTTATGCTCTGATGCAGGCGATTACTCATGAATGGTTTTTACCAATTTTATTATTTCATTTACCATTTATCGGTGGAACAAACTTTTTTATTGGAACTGAATTTCTCTATAAAATAAATGGTTTTGACCAAGAAGCACTTGCTGAGGATTTAGAGTTAGGTTGCAGGTTATATCTTGAAGAAAGTATTTGGCCAGAATTTTCGCCTTATATTTCTACCGAACAAACACCACCGAACTTTAAATCATTTTTTTATCAACGAGTTCGTTGGGCAAGTGGGTACATCCAAGTAATAAAAAATATGTTAACTAACGAAGGGTATTTGGTAAAACGTTTTTTTCTTTTTTCAATGTTAATTTTCTATGGTATCCTTCCTTGGGCTGCAGCACAAATATTAGCTATGACTACTTTAGGTATGTTTTTAGTTTCATTCTTGGGAATAACACGAATTTCTTACTTGCTCCCGGAAAGTTTAAAAGTATTTTCTGTTTTGCTGAATGTATTTTATTTATTATTTCTGGTATATTACTTCACCTATGCTCTGAAAAAATTGTATATACCAGCGAAAAGTTTCAATGTTAATCTTTCAATATCAAAACAATATTTTGCACTACTAATTTTCCCAATTGCGGTCACATTAGGTCTCCTTCCCTATAGTTATGGTTTTGTCCTTTCCTTAATTGGTAACGAACCCTCCAGTTGGATAAAAACACCACGGAGTAAAGAATAAAATTATTTTTAAAAAGATTTTTCGGCAAAAAACCAGAATCTTTCATTTATCCGATAGTTAGTTTTCTAACTTTTATTACCAAGGAGCAATACTGTTTCCCAAAAGAAAAATGCTCATTTTGAAAATAAATTTTGCCCTTGGTGGGATTTGAACCTACGCACCCGGCTCCGTCCCGCCCCTTCCCCTACTCCTGGTGGGAATTTCACCCCGCACCAATTATAATTGTCCTTGACAGGAATCGAACCTGCATCAATGGCTCCGGAGGCCATTGCTCTATCCATTGAGCTACGAGGACGTAATTGGTGCGGGGCAAGCCCACACACCCAGCTCCGCCCCGAAGATTAAAAATACGCCCGGTGGGAGTTGAACCCACACCAACGGCTCCGGAGGCCGTTACTCTATCCGTTGAGCTACGGGCGCATTTTTTTCGGGGTATCCATTGAGCTACAGGAGCAGACGAAGGAGCGGGATATCCAACTGAGCTACAGGCGCATTTTTTTCAGGAATCCATTAAACTATGGATCCCGTAGATGAACATCTTTACAGGATGGAGGCAATTGCCAGTGATTAGTGTTCAGTGATTAAGAAACTAATTTAGAGACAATTTCGGGGACTCTTTTTAAAGCAATTTTCAGTTTTAGAGAATCTTTACCACCACCTTGGGCGAAATCTTTTCTTCCCCCACCCTTGCCGCCGATTAAAAGACCAATTTCTTGAGCGATAATTCCTGCATTTAATCCTTTTTCTATTGCCTCATTAGTGAGAGAAACAACAAAGAAAGGTTTATTTTCTTTTATACTGGCAAGGACAACTATCCCAGATTTAAGTTTTTCTTTTAATCGGTCAGCGAAATTAGCAAGGTCTTTCATATCTAAATCTTCTAAATATTGAGAAATTACTTTAAATTCTTTAACTTTTTCTACTTGGCTAATAATTTCTTCAATTTGTGTATTTAAAAGACGCGTTCTTAAACTGAGAATCTGTTTTTCGGAATCTTCTTGCGTTTGAAAAATTTTTTCAATACGGGTGATAATATCTTCTTCTGAACTACTTAATTTTTCGGCAATTTGTTCGAGTTTTTTCTTAAGGTTTCTAACATATTCATAAGCAGATTTCCCGGTAAGTGCTTCTATCCGGCGCACACCAGCAGCAATACTCGTCTCAGAAAGTATCTTAAATGAGCCAATTTCTCCGGTCGTCCGACAGTGTGTACCTCCACAAAGTTCAATACTGAAAGCATCTTTCGGTGCATTCCAACCTTCATTGGTAACCGTCACTGCCTGCACTTTTTCTCCATATTTTTCACCAAAAAGCATCATCGCACCAATATCTTTTGCTTGAGTTAAAGTAATTTCTGAAGTTAGCACTGAATAGTTCTCTAAAATAGCGTTATTTACTATATTCTCAATTTCCATCAGTTCATTTTCATTTAGTCCTTTTTGATAGTTAAAATCAAATCTTAATCTTTCCGGTGCAACTAAAGAACCGGATTGGACCGCTTGTTCCCCTAAAACCTGCCGTAAAGCACGATGTAAAAGATGGGTAGCGGTATGGTTTCTTTTTATTGCTTTGCGTCTTTCCTTATCAACCTTAGCCAGAACCGTTTCCCCGACTTTTAAACTTCCTTTAATTATTTTCCCTTGATGAACAATTAGTCCTTCTACCGGTTTCTGTGTATCTTTTATTTCTACTATAAACGGTGAACGGTTAACCGTTAACGGTGAACGGATTTCACCGGTATCTCCCACCTGTCCCCCGGCTTCGGCATAGAAAGGTGTCTCGGAGAGGATAATTTCTATTTCTTCGCCTTCCTTTGCTTCCGGAACATTTGAGGTGATTACCTCTGAGGTGATTACCTCCTGTCCATTTTTCATTAGGGTGAGAACTTTACTGGTGATTTCATCAAATTCATAGCCACGGAATATAGTATTACCAAACTTTTTATACAAGGGCAGGTATGCATCTGCTGGCATTTTTTTTCCCCCTTGCCAACTCTGACTGGCTAAAAGACGACTTTCTTCCGATGCTTTACTGAATCCTTCGTAGTCAATATCCAGATTTTTCTCTTGAGCAATTTCGCGGGTTAGTTCTAACGGAAAACCATAAGTATCATATAAACGGAACGCCTCTCTACCGGGAATGATTTTTTTCCCTTGACGATTAAGGTTATTAATCAATTCTTCTAAGATTTTCGTTCCCGTATCTAAAGTTTCCAAAAATTTTTCTTCTTCCAGTTTGGTTACAGTAAGGATATGTTCTTTTTTTGCTATAAGTTCAGGATAGATGTCTTTCATTAATTCAATAACTTTTTCATTTATTCTATAAAGGAAGGGGGTGAGCACCCCCGAGCGTAAATTTTTACCCTGTCTTAGAGCATGACGAATAATTCGTCTTAAAACATATCCTCTCCCTTCATTGGAAGGATTCACACCATCAGCGAGAAGAAAACTTATTCCCCGGCAGTGGTCAGCGATAATCCGTATTGCGCTATTGCGTTTTTGCATTATTGCGTTTTCCCTGCCCGACGACTGGCAGGCGGGCGTTTTGCGTTTTCCGTATTCCGTATTAAATAACTTATCAGTATAATCAATTATTGGACGGAAAAGGTCGGTAGCAAAACAAGAATCCACCCCTTGGCAAACCATTACTAATCTTTCCAAACCCATACCCGTATCAATATTTTTCTGTGGTAGGGGATTCAATCCCCCTTCCGAATCACGGTCAAACTGGGTAAAGACCAAATTCCATACTTCAATCCAGCGGTCACAATCACAGCCGGGATTACAGTTGGGTTTACTGCAACCTTTATCTTTACCTAAATCATAAATTATCTCCGAACAAGGACCACAAGGACCAGTATCACTCATTTTCCAAAAATTTGATTCTTCACTGAGACGGTAAATTTTCTCAACGGAGACAATTTTCTTCCAAATTTGATACGCTTCATCATCTTCTTTGTAAACCGAAACATAAAGTTTATCCTTAGGTAAACCGAGGTTACTCGTCAATAATTCCCAAGCCCAAGGAATTGCCTCTTTCTTGAAATAATCACCGAAAGAAAAATTACCGAGCATTTCAAAAAAAGTTAAATGTCTTACCGTATGCCCGACTTTATCAATATCAGTAGTGCGGAAACATTTTTGACAACTTGCTGCACGAGTATATTTGAGTTTTGATTTACCGAGGAAAAAGTTTTTAAACTGTACCATTCCCGCAGTAGTAAAAAGTATTGTCGGGTCAGCGGAAGGGACTAACGAGTCCGAAGGAATAATCTGATGTTTTCGTTCAGCAAAAAATTTTAGGAATCCTTCTCTAATTTCTTTACTATTTAGCATATTAGTATCTTCCAATTTCTTCTTTTGCTTGCTTAAGAACTTTTTTTAACTCATCGTGAATATTTAAAATTTTCGCCCAGAAATGTAAATATTTATAGTCAAGTTTTTTACCTAATTTGGCAATAATACCAAGTGTGTCCTTCAGGTCTTTGGACCGTCCAGTATGTATTTTATCCAAGAGTAAATCTTCGGGTGAAATTGTTCTTACCCTTTGTTTACCAATAACGAGTTTTTTTTGTCTTTCAAATAAATGGTGGTCAAAGACTGTCTTGCTTATCCAGAAATCTACCCTCACTGGCAGAGGTTTAGCCGGATACTCAATAAAAAAACGGTTTGCTAATTTACTTAAAAATTGTATTTCTTCTTCATCAACTATAAAACCGGCAGAGGTCAATTTCTTTATCAGCAACTCAATCTTTTCTTTTTCACGCTTAATCACAAAATCAAGGTCAAAGGTATCCCGTTGGGAACCATACAAGACGCTTGCAATTCCACCGGTAAGTAGATAAGAAAGTCTTATTCCGTTAAGTATTTTGACAACTTTTTCTGTAATTTTTTTGAGATTTTTGGCTGGTCGTCCCAAATTAACCTCCTTGCTTCTAAAAGTATTCTTTCGTTAGTAAGTTTTCGTTTATCATTCTTAAGTTCACGAATAAATAGTTCCGAACTAAACCTATGAAATTCGGATAAATTTGTAAGTAACGAATCTGCACTTAAGCGCCTAATTTTTTTTACCGTTTTTTTAACTTCCCAAGGTTTCATTTTTTCCCCAAGATTGCTTAATAAGAATTTCCTATCTCGTCATTCTGAGTAAAACGAAGAATCTCGGTTTGTATTAGGGTTTGGAATCCTTCATTTCATTCAGAATAAAACTGTTGAAGAAAAATAAACAGTTTTATTTTACAAAATAAGAATATTTTTTTCAACCCCGTAAAGATTTCTATTCACGGGGTCTACGGGGTGAAATAAAAAAACCTCGGTTTTTTAAACCGAGGTCTGACAGAGTTACTGTTTTTACTCAATCTGATAACACTATACTTGTCAATACTGTTAGTAAGCGTTTCCTTTTGTTCAGTATTCATTATTTTAAGGAGGAGGCGCGGTAAGTGTTATCCTGTTTAACCCGACCGTCTAAAGTTAAAAGGGCACATACTATTACTATTGCCTCCCGTATCCTAGACATAACGTACCGACGATAAAAATAGACGGTCTTACTCAATCGGTATTGGTTTTTGTATAATAGCTACGAGAACGCGCCCCATCCAAAAGGTGTTTTAACATTTTTACCTCCTTTTGGAGGGGTATTATCCTCCTTCTGCCATTTGGATTTATTCGTCAATTAGCTGATAGAGTTCAGAGAGAAAGTATGTCTTCATTTATAACACTATCTTTCTCTAGTGTCTAAAGTGTCTTACTCCGGTGAAGAGCATAGCAATATTGTTTTTATTGCACATATCAATTGAATCCTGGTCACGGAGCGAACCACCGGGCTGGATTATTGCCGTAACCCCAATTTTTCCTGCTTCTTCAACGATATCCGGGAACGGAAAGAAAGCATCGCTGGCTAAAACTAATGGTGAGCGGGTGAGCGAAAACATTTGGCTCATTTTCACTGTGGCAATCTTTAAAGCATCAATACGGGACATTTGTCCAGCACCGATACCGACAGTTTGTCTACCCCAGGCAAGAATTATGGCATTGGATTTAACATATTTTGCTACTTTCCAGGCAAATTTTAAACTTTGCATTTCTTCGGTAGATGGCTTACGTTTTGTAACCGTTTTGAGATTATCCAGTCCAAGGAGAGTATCTTTGTCTTGCACAAGCATACCACCGGAGATTTGCCGAAATTCTAACTGTTTACCTGCTAATCCGCTTACCTGCCGAATCGCTAATTCCAGAAGACGAAGGTCTTTTTTCTTAGAAAAAATTTCTTTTGCTTTTTTAGAATAAGCAGGAGCGATAATACATTCTACAAACAGTTTAGATACTTCCTCTGCAGTTTTTTCATCTACTTCACGGTTAAAACCAATTATCCCCCCGAACGCAGAGACCGTATCACAAGCGTAAGCATTCTTGTATGCTTCTAATAACCCCAGCGGTTGATCAACCGCTTCGGCAACACCACAGGGATTATTATGTTTGATAATTACACAGGCTGGATTTTCAAATTCTTGAACTAAACTGTATGCAGATTCCAAATCAAGCCAGTTATTGTAAGAAAGCTCTTTTCCCCATAGTTGTTTTGCTTTTGTCAAACCTGCAATCTGTAATTGGTAATCTGTAATTTTGTATAGGGCTGCTTTTTGGTGTGGGTTTTCGCCGTAGCGTAAGTCAGAAATTTTCTCTAAAGGAAGAACTATTTTCTCAGGAAATTTTTCCTGGGTAAAGTAGGAGGTAATTGCTGAATCGTAACTTGCGGTTCGCTGGAAAACTTTAGTCGCTAAATATTGTCTTGTTTCTAAGGAAACTTCACCCTGCTTTTTTTTCATTTCTTCTAAAACTTTGTTGTAGTCTTGTGGGTCGGTAATCACCACTACATCTTTAAAATTTTTTGCTCCAGAACGCAACATACTTGGTCCACCGATATCAATGTTTTCAATAACCTCTTGGGGAATAGGTGATGGGTGATGAGTAATGGGATATTGCGTTGCTACTTTTTCAAAAGGATAGAGGTTAGCCACAACCATATCAATCGGGTCAATTTTTTGTTCTTTAAGTTGTTCCCGATGTTCCGGATTATCCCGGAGGGCTAAAAGTCCGGCATGGATTTTTGGATGAAGGGTTTTTACTCGTCCATCAAGCATTTCCGGGAAACCAGTAACTTTTGAGACATCCTTCACTTTTATTCCTGCTTCGCGTAAAGTTTTTGCTGTGCCACCAGTAGAGATAATTTCTATACCCCTCTTTGCCAGTTTTCTGGCAAACTCAACAATACCACTCTTGTCCGAGACACTAATTAAAGCACGCTTAATTTTTGCCATTTTTTCTCCCCTTTTTTACAAAAGTGATGCCAGCGATATTTACTGCCGATTACAGTGATAAATTCAACAATGACAGCAATTTGTAGTCCTATCACCGCAATCGGTTTCTTTATAATCTGTGTAATCTGATTTTTTAATCTGTGTAATCATTTTTCTTGAGGATTTCTTCAATTATCTCCCAAGAGAAACCACGCCGTAAAAGTAAATTTTGTATTCGTTGTTTTCTTTTTTCTGGTTCTAAATTTTTATATTGTTTAATTTTTCTCTCTACTAATTTTTTTGCTACTTCTTTATCCGGTAGCAATTTCTCTTGTTCGTCAAAATCTGAATTCACTATTTCCGTAGGTATACCTTTTTGTTTCAATTCCCAGCGAATATATTTTTCGCTATATCCTTTTCTTTTTCGTGATTCCCTCCATTCCTGAGCAAACTTCTGGTCATCAAGATACTTTTTCTCTTTCAACCAGCAGAGAGTATCCGTAATCGTACTTTCACTAAATTTTTTTTGTTTTAATTTTTCTCTTATTTCCTTTTCACTACGACTACGATATTTTAGCAATTTACAGGCATAATTTCTACATTTCTCTGATTCGTTTTCACTCACTTAACTTACCTAACTTTCTAACTTCTATTTGTCTGAACCCCGTTAGAAATTTTCAAAAGTTGATACATCAGTTTAATATTGCTTTTTACTTGCTAATATTTTCAGAATTTCTAACGGGGTGAATCTGTGAATATTTTGCACGCATTAAATCCCAATGTGTACCCGACCAGTAAATCTTTTGGCAATTGGAACAAAAGGAAAAATTTTCCTGTGTTTGGTAAACAAATGGCGGTACTTCATTTTTTACTTTATCTTTTGCAATTGGTTCTAAGATTGTATTACAAAGGCAACAGCGAGTGAACATTTTTTCTATCTCAACTTTTAAATTAAGTTCTTGGAGCACCTGTTGGATTTGTTTTTCGTAATTATCGCTATTTATCAATAATATTTTTAATGCTTTATTTTTGCTTATCCGCTGGTCACGGGTAAGAATAATTCTTCCTTCCTTGAGACTTTGGTAGATAATAATATTTTTGTTTAAAGAATTGAAGTATGTCGCATCAAAACCAAGGATTCTTAACCATTTACAAAGCCGACCAAGCATAAAATCAACTAAAAATTTTACTTCCATAAGAGAGATGATTCAAACGGATGAATACGGATGTAAACGGATAACCTAGAAGGTCATTGCGACCCTGAGTGAAACGAAGGGGAAGCAATCCCGTTATGAGATTCCTCGCTTTGCTCGGAATGACACTTCGTGTCATCTGTCTGCATCTGCTTATATTTTTATTAGCTGATATTCGCGTTTCCCGAGACCAATTTTTTCTGCGTAGTCAAACTGGATTCTCCAATCGATTTCGGGAAAAATGTAACGAAAAAAATCGCTACCAAACTGTTCGTTGACCAAATCCACACTTGCTTGGTCAAGGGCTACAGGGTCAGTACTTATGAGAATACCAATATCTGGTAAAAGCGGTTCTTCTTTTCTTCCGTAACAATCACAATATTTAGTAATATATTGCAAAAAATTTAAGGCAAAAAATTTTTTGTTTTTTACTGTACCGTAAGCATACTCAACAATTTTTTCTTGGCAGGTTTTTACCGGGTCATTCCAGGGCAATTTTATTGCTCCAAAACGGCAAGTAAGAATACATTCACCACAGCCGGTACACTTTGTTGAATCTAGTTTGATAGTTGGATGGTTAGGTGGTTGGATATTGACAAGGGTCAACGCACTTGCGTTGCACCATTTGAGACAGAGACCACAACTGTTACATTTTTCTATAATTATTTCCGGAACTATGGAATGATGCATTTCGTATTTACCTGCGCGTGCACCACAACCCATACCCATGTTTTTTAATGTCCCCCCAAAACCGGTAACTTCATGTCCTTTAAAATGAGTAACAAAAACGATTGAATCTGCATAATGAATTGCATGAGCAATTTTTACTTTCTTAAAATGTTTAAGGTTAACCTCTGCTTCTACATAGGCATTTCCCCGTAAACCGTCAGCAATCATTACCGGACAACCAAGCGAATCTACTCTGAACTCATGGAGATGTGCAACCTGTAGATGGTGGATAGCATCCGCACGTTCACCAACATAAATTGTATTTGCATCGGTCACAAAGGGGTGCGCACCAAGCGCTTTTATTCTTTCTACAATTGGTTTAACTTTTTTTGGTTTCACATGCCCAAGATTACCTTTTTCACCAAAGGTAAGTTTAATTGCCGTGAAATCATTTTCTTTAATAATTTCTTTTGGGTTGACTTTTTCCAAAAGTTCCGGGAGGCGATTTTCCGACTGAGTCTCAAGAAAATAAACCTTACTTTTCATAGAGAAACCAGATTACATTCACCCCGTTAGATGTTTACTATCTAACGGGGCAGGGATTTTACACGGCAGATTACGTAGATTGAATACTTATGACAATATCTGTGTAATCGCCTTTGAGAAATCTGTGTAATCAATTTAAGTAATTTTTATCGCTTCTACTGGACAATCTTCCGCTGCTTGTTTAGCACAATCAACCGAGCCGGTGGGGATTTCGTTAACTTTTACCACTGCAAGATTAGAATTTTCATCCATCTGAAAAACATCCGGACAAGTATCGGCACAGAGTCCACAACCGGTACACAAATCTTTGTCTACTGTTGCTTTCATTTCTCTTCTCCGCACCTTTTGTGGATGATGCCTTGGTCTTGATAAGTTGTTGATAAGAGAGCGGGACTCAGATAGGCATAAGAGCCAATATGAACCAGCACCTTTCTCAAAAGATGCTGTCCCGAAGGGAAGATAGTGCACGAGTGAAGGGAGTATCTATCTGGTATCCACAAAAGGTGCAGGGTTTCCCTCCTTTCCGTATCTTTTTTTTTAAAAATTTTACTAAAAGTAGTTATCTTTTGCAAATAAAAAATAGAAATTGGACAAAGGCTTTTTTCTCTTTTTTTGGAAAACAAAGAATAGGGGATTTACTTACATCCTCTCAATGCAGCGTTTATTTTTTAATCAGTTTGATAAATTTTTCTTCGGTGAGAATTTTTATATCTAATTTTTTTGTCCCCCAGAAGCGAATTTCGGTCATTTTATTGTTCAACTTTCTTAAGCATTTTTATAAATTCGTCCTCGTCAATTATTGTGATTTTCAGGCTCTTCGCTTTATCTAATTTTGAACCGGGATTTTCACCAACAACTACAAAATCGGTTTTTTTAGAGACACTGGAGGTAGGGCTACCTCCTAATTCTTTTACTTTTGTCTCCACCTCCGTTCGGGCAAAAGATTTCAACTCACCGGTAAAGACAAATGTCTTCCCGGCTAAAGGTTGGGGACCAACTTTTTTCTTTTCTTCGCGCATATTTATACCGGCTTTTTTTAATTTCTCAATCAGTTTTTTTGTCCCTTCCTGACGGAAAAAGTTAACCACGGATTCAGCCATCACCGGACCAACTTCATAGATAGAAGTTAAATTTTCAACTTTCGCTTTCATTAAATTATCCATTCTTTCAAATTTCTCGGCTAAGACCTGAGCAGCTTTTTCTCCAACATGACGAATACCAAGAGCATAAAGTAATCGACCTAAAGGACGGTTTTTACTTTTCTCAATAGCAGTCAGTAGATTTTCAGCTTTTTTCTCGGCAAAAAGGTCTAATTTTAAGAAACCCTCTTTTTTTAAGAAATAAATATCAGCAAAATCCGAGACCATCTTTTTTTCTACTAATTGTTCCACTACTGATTCACCAAGACCTTCAATGTCCATTGCTTCCCGTTTACCAAAATGGATTAACCCGCGGACAAGTTGTGCCGGACAAGAAGGGTTAATACAGCGGTAGGCAACTTCTTCTTCTTTTTCTTTAACGATTGGTCCATTACATACTGGACAGCGCGATGGCACTTTGAACTCTTTCTCTTTACCGGTACGTTTTGTTTCAATCACTTTGACTACTTTCGGAATAACTTCACCGGCACGCTCAATTAAAACTGTATCGCCAATTTTCACACCTAAACGTTTAATTTCGTCAAAATTATGCAAAGTAGAATGAGAAATGGTTACACCTCCACATTCTACGGGTTCAAGTTCAGCAACCGGAGTAATTATCCCTGTCCGTCCGACATTAACTATAATATTTTTAATTTTTGTTGTTGCTTGGCGGGCAGGAAATTTGTAAGCGATTGCCCAGCGTGGACTTTTTAAAGTTGTGCCAAGTTTTTCCTGTTGGACGAGTGAATTTACTTTTAACACCATCCCATCAATTTCGTAAGGTAAACCGTCTCTTTTTTCTTCCCATTCTTTACAGTAAGTAATCACTTCGTCAATATTTTTACAGAGTTTAGTATGTTCAACTGTTTTTATTCCGTATTCTTTTAATCTTTGGAGATACTCCCAATGAAAATTTATTTCTTGTCCAACGATTTCCCCATAGGAATGAGCAAAAAATTTTAATGGACGCTGGGCAGTGATGTGTGGGTCTTTTTGTCTTAAACTACCCGCCGCTGCGTTACGCGGGTTAGCAAAGATTGTCTCACCTCTTGATTTCATCTCTTCATTTAAATGGTTAAAATCTTTTTTCTCAATATACACTTCACCACGAATCTCAAGACGTTTAGGCAGAAGGTAAGAAGTAGGAAGTAGAGAAAGGGGTATAGAACGGATAGTTTTAATATTGGCAGTAATATCTTCACCGGTTTCACTGTCACCACGGGTTGCTCCGAGAGTAAGAATACCATTTTCATAAGTTAAGGCTACACTTACACCATCAATTTTGGGTTCGGTGACATAGGCATATTTTTCTTCTTTTAATCCTTTTCTTACTCGTTCATCCCATTCTTTTACTTCTTCAGCTGAATAAGTATTATCTAAAGAGAGCATCGGTTTAGAATGTTTAACCGGTCGGAAAAGTTCAACCGGTTGACCGGAGACTCTCTGTGTCGGTGAGTCAGGAGTGATAAATTGTGGATATTTTTTTTCCAGTTCTACCAATTTTTTGTAGAGTTTGTCATACTCAGCATCGGAAATTTCCGGTTGGTTCAGCACATAATAGAGGTAATCATGTTTTTTTATTTCTTCACGGAGGGATTCAATTTTCTTTTTTATATCCATACCTATCACAAAACTGGTCTTACTTCTTCTTTGATTTTGTCTAATATACCGTTAACAAATTTTCCTGAGTCGGCAGTAGAATATTTTTTGGCAATTTCAATTGCTTCGTCAATAATTACATTAATTGGAGTATCCAGTTGGTTAATTAACTCAAAAGTTGCCATTCTTAAAATTGCCCGGTCAATGGAAGCCATACGGTTTAATTCCCAATTTTCTGCATATTTGGAAATTAAGTAGTCAACTCTATTAAGATTATGGTATGTTCCTTGAGTAAGAAAGTTAGCAAATTCTTTAGTTAAATTAGAAATAATCTGTCCCTGCCAGAAGGAAAGAAGCACTTCTTCCAAAAATAAAGCACAAATATCAATTAAATAAAGCATACTTACTGCTGCTTCCCGGGCTAATCTTCTTTGACCCATCTCTTTATTCTTATCTCGTTTGAATCGTCTCTAAGAGATTTATCATTTCCATAACTGATTCCGCTGCTTGGGCACCTTTATTCCCTGCTTTTGTTCCGGCACGCTCAATTGCCTGTTCTAAATTATCCGTAGTAAGGATACCAAAAGAAATTGGTATACCGGTTTCTAAGACTATTTGAGCAATTCCTTTAGTTACTTCCGCAGCAATAAATTCATAATGCGGTGTATCACCAGCAATGATTGCTCCAAGACAAATTATCCCATCAAACTTTTTACTTTGGGCAAGTTTTTTTGCTAATAAAGGGATTTCAAAACTTCCCGGAGTCCAAAAAACTTCAATTTTTTCATCTTCAGCACTATGTCGGTGAAGCGAATCCAAAGCACCATCAAGAAGTTTAGCCGTAATAAACTCATTAAATCTTGCGACAATAATTGCGAACTTTTTCCCGGCGGCTAAAAGTTTACCAATGTAAGTTTTACCCATTTTTCACCTCCTTTTTTAACGCGGATTATTTTTCAATGGTCTCAATGGACACAATGGTCTAAACAGTATTTATCAGGTGTCCTAATTTTTTCTTTTTTGTTTTGAGATACCGATAAGCAATTGCAGTTTTTGGTTCTATTTCTATTGGGATACGTTCTACAATTTTTAAGCTATACCCCTGTAAACCACTAATTTTGCGCGGGTTATTGGTTAAAAGACGAATATTTTTTAACCCTAAATCAACTAATATTTGCGCACCAATACCATAGTCACGCAAATCTGCCGGATAACCTAATTTACGATTTGCTTCTACTGTGTCTAACCCTTGGTCTTGCAGGGCATAAGAATGAATTTTATTTACTAAACCAATTCCTCTTCCTTCCTGGTGCATATATAATAATACACCTCTACCTTCCTGAGCAATCATTTCTAATGCTTGGTGAAGTTGTTCTCCACAATCACAACGTAACGAATGAAAAGTTTCACCGGTTAAACAAGAAGAATGTACTCTTACTAAGATATCTTTTTTCTTTTCTATTTTTCCTTTAACCAAAACTAAATGATGTTCTCTATTTATTGTATCTTCGTAAACATGAAGAGTAAAATTACCAAATATAGTAGGTAACTCGCTTGTTGAAACACGACGAATAAGTTTTTCTGTTTTTCGTCGGTATTCAATCAAATCCGCAATGGTAATAATTTTAAGTTTATATTTTTGAGCAAATTTTAAAAGTTCGGGTAAACGTGCCATTGTGCCATCTTCATACATAATCTCACAAATTACACTGGCTGGATATAATCCTGCAAGTTTTGCTAAATCCACTGCTGCTTCGGTATGTCCTGCACGCACTAACACTCCTCCCTCTTTGTATCTTAAAGGGAAAATGTGCCCGGGACGACTCAAATCTTCAGGTTTAGTTTTCGGGTTAAGAATGGTTTTAATTGTTCTTGCCCGGTCATATGCGGAGATACCGGTAGTTATACCTTTCTTTGCATTTATAGAAATAGTGAAAGCAGTTTCTTTGTAGTCAGTCTTCGGTGAATTCCCTTCGGTATACTCAGGGTCTGAGCTTACCGAAGACAGCCGAACCGTATTTTCTTCCACCATTGGACTTATTTTCAATTCGTCAAGACGCTCACCAATGATTGGTAGACAGATTAGTCCGCGTCCATATTTTGCCATAAAATTTATTGTTTGTGGTGTAACTTTTTCGGCAGGAAGAACCAAGTCACCTTCATTTTCTCGTGAAGGGTCATCGACAACAATTACCATTTTACCTTTTTTAATTTCGTTTATTGCTTCTGGAATAGTGGCAAACATTTCCTCAAACGTTGGGTCAGTTAGGTCAGTTCCATTGGTCAACGGACTCAACGGTCAAAACGGTCTAAACAAATTAAAGGTAACCGACTTTTTTAAGAAAATTTAAAGTAATTTCTTTTTTTGTTTTTTTGTTTTTTATAAAGTTTTCTATATATTTTGCTAAAATATCCGGTTCAAGATTGACACTGTCACCAACTTTTTTAAAGCCGAGAGTAGTATTTTTCAAAGTATATGGAATTACAGAAACTGTAAATGAAGATGGTTTTACTTCTACCGAAGTAAGACTTATCCCGTCTACAGCAATTGCACCTTTAGGAATGAGATACCGACCAATCTCTTTCGGGTAAGAAAATTCAAAAATTTTTGCAAAATTTTCTTGTTTAATTGATAAAATTTTACTTACCCCTTCAATATGTCCAGTAACAAAATGTCCACCAAAACGGTCACCAATTTTCAAAGCTTGTTCTAAGTTTACCTTATCTTCTACTTTTAACTCACTGAGATAAGTTTTTTTAAGTGTTTCTTCTGACAAGTCAAAACTTATAACTTGTGACTTGTAACTTGTAACGGTTAAGCATACACCGTTAACCGCAATACTTTCACCGGGTTTTATCTCTACAATTTTTGTTATGATAGACAGTTCAGTGTTGACATTTTTTTTTACTTCGCCTAAATCTTCAATAATGCCTGTAAACATTTTTATTCAACCTAAATGACCGCATAGCAAAATGTCTCTCCCGTAACGATGGACTTTTAACTCTTTTATCTTAACTGCACGATTAATATTGACAATTCCTTTCCCTTCGACAGGAGTAGATGCATTCTTACCACCAATAATCTTAGGAGCAATAAAAAACATAACTTCGTCAACTACACCTGCTTCCAAAGCATAAGCGTTAGTTTCACCACCACCTTCAATTAAAACTGAAGCAATGTTCATTTTTGCTAATTTAGACATAATTTGCTGGAAGTCTATTTTACCATTTTTACTTGGCAAAGATAAAATTCTTATCTTTTTCTTTTTGTAAAAATTTGTTTTTCTTTCTATATTCTTAGTAGTAATTAAAATTGTTTCCACAGTGGAATTAAAAATTTTTGCATTTAAAGGAATGTGTAATTGGGGGTCAATAATTATTCTTTTGGGATTCTTTCCCTTACCATGGATAGATAAAGAAGGGTTATCTTTAAGGACAGTATTCACTCCGACTAAAATGGCATCAATTGAACTCCGTAAACGATGGACATAATCTCTTGCTTCTTTTGAAGTTATCCATTTTGATTCACCAGTGGAGGTAGCAATCTTACCATCAAGTGTCATTGCTGATTTCAAAATTACATAAGGCATTTTTTTAGTAATAAATTTTATATAAGCACGATTCAATTCTTTGGCTTCTTCTTCAAGAGTTTCCACTTTACACTTTACACCTGCCACTTTTAACTGTCTTATTCCTTTTCCATTAACTAAAGGATTTGGGTCTTTCGTTGCGATAACTACTTTTTTTATCCCCGCTTTAATTATTTCTGGCACACAGGGAGGAGTTTTGCCCCAATGAACACAGGGCTCTAAATTTATATACATAGTTGCATTTTTACTTTTATTTTTTGCTCGCCTTAAGGCTTCAATTTCTGCATGAGCACCACCAAAATAACGATGGTATCCCTGCCCAACAATTTTATTATTTTTAACAATTACACAGCCAACCATTGGATTCGGGCTAACTTTTCCTATCCCTTTCTTTGCTAGTTCTAAACAAATTTGCATATATTTTTTATCTCTGGCAATCTGCGCTGTGTTGTATTCTTTCATCGGCGGTAATCTGCGTGAAATAAAAAACCCCGATTTTTTGAGGTGATTACTTCTTTCTCTTCGGGGTATTTTTCACTGATGTCCGCAGATTAACTACCCGATTACCACTGATTTTTTATTCGTAGGTATCTGGCTTGTTATCCACGGTCATCCGTGGCTATATCTGCGGCAATCTACCTTATTTTAACTCTTCTCCCATCCGGACTTTTACCCCGTAAAAGAGCCTAACGGCTCTCTACGGGGTGAACCGTCGGCAGCGGAATTTCACCGTTTCCGTCCCGCATCTTTGGTAAAGATGCAAAATTCGTGGGCTATCACCACCGGTGAGGATTTTCACCTCGCCCCGAAGAGCTCGCCTCGCTGCCAGCCTTGTTATTAGGTGGGCGAAGCAGGTTTAATTATTTTTAAATATAACAAAAAAATAAGTTATTGTCAACCCCCGCCCTTTTGTTCAGGGTGACTCTCCGTAAATCCTCTTGAGGTTAGTTGCTAAACTAATTTCGAAAAAAGGGCGGGGTCAACCCCGCACTGATTGCTGGTACAGGGTCAATGCTCTTTAACCGAATATTTTAATATCTTCGCCTGTTGCTTCTGTCGCGTCCACGACTGTATCCGCCACCACCGCTACGACCACCACCGAAACGGTGTTCTCGTGGAGGTCTGGCTTCAGCAACACTTAGATTACGTCCATGTAGTTCTTTTCCATTTAACTGGGCGATAGCTTTTTCGGCTTCCTCATTACTGCCCATTTCAATGAATCCAAAGCCTTTTGAATTGTTAGTGTATTTATCTCTAATAATATTTACACTTTGTACTGTTCCTACTTGTCCAAACAATTCTTTCAATTCTTCTTCCGTGGTATCAAAACTTAAATTACCAACAAACAATTTTAACATGTTTTTCTTTTCTCCCTTGTTTAATTTATTTTTTCCGTAACCCTCTCTCTGGAGTCCTCGCGATTTTTTTCCTCCTTCTTTTTCATGTGACTTCCGAACATGAGATTTATTACACTGTTTTTAATTTTAAATATTATAATTAATGATGTAGTTTACGTTCTTCTTTTAGGTTTTGGTTTTTCGCCGGGTTTAGGTCCTTCCATCTTTTTCATTGGCGATTCTTTAAGTTTTGTTTTCTGTCCAGCACTAAGTAGTGTTTTACCTTTCTCATAGGCTTCAATATCAAGGTATTGTAACTCTGCTCTTAGGTTAGCAATTTCTTTCAGTTTCGTCTGAATTTTAGGTAGGTCAAGTTCATCAGCATCCAGAAGTTCTTTCAGGTCAACTTCAGCAGTTTCGATCTCGGCACGTTTCTTGATTTTATCTTTTGTTGAATCTTTCTTGAGTGTTTTAAGTGACTTTAACTGGTCTTCAGTAAGTTCAAGTTTTTCAATCATTGGCAGGGAGAGTAAAAAATCAATATCCACGGTCTTCATCATTGGTCCAATTTTTTCACCGGTTAGCGGATAAGCACCACTACCATGCATTTCTTCGTGCATTTCTTGCATCGGAACCATGGGCATCTGTGCCTGAAGATTAGTTAAAAACACAAGCAGTAGAACTACAACTAATAATAATTTTATGAATTTCATGAGTTCACCTCCTTTGATTTAAGTTTTCCGAGCATTTTTCAGTTGAAGTTAGAGATAATTCTTTTTCGTGTAATTTGATATTTTCAAGCATTTCAGGAAATTCTTCAAGACTAAACTTTAGATACACTTTACCCTGAAGAATTCAACTTATTTTAAGTATAGCAAAAAAATAAATTGTTGTCAATCCGTTTTATCTTGAGGTTCTTTCTCTCTTTTTTGAGGTATTTCAATGATTATACTTGTACCTTTACCTGATTTACTCAGTGCGTATAATTTACCATAATGTTTTTCTATAATTGTTTTAGCAATACTTAACCCTAATCCCGTGCCTTCCTCTAATTTTTTTGTAGTGAAAAAAGGTTGGAAAATTTTTTCTAAATTTTCTTCCGGTATACCCGGTCCGGTATCAGTAATTTTTATTTTTACATAATTTTCGTCAGAATCAGTTTCTACAATTATTTTTCCACTTTTATTAGGAAGAGAAAGTATCGCTTGGTGAGCGTTACGGATGACATTCAAAAAAACTTGTTGTAAAAGCAGCGGATCAGCGTATATTTTTGGTAAAAATTTATTAAATTGTTTTATCACTCTAATATTGTCAATAGTCAACTGGTCTTTTTTTAACTCCAGGGTATCTTCAAGAAGGGTGTTAATATCCACTTCAATGTTGCCAATTTTCTCTAAGCACACGAATTTAAATAGTCTATCAATTAGATGTGTACAGTTTATTATTTCAGTATTGATTTTTTTGGTTATCTCTTTAATGGATTCTATTTTTTCTTCCCAAAGGAGAAGTTGGCAGTTTGCCGCAATTGAAGAAAGAGGACGTTTCACCTGATGGACAATACCAGAAATAGATTCACCTAAAAATAGTAATCTTTCCATTTGCATTATTTGTGTCTGTATTCTTTCTTCTTCCAATTTTACTTGTTCACTAAGGTATGAACTGAAAAGAGCAACTATAAAGAGAAAAGGTATTCTTAGGAGTACCCCTGAATCTAAAAGATTTATTTTCATTCCCTCTTTTAAAAGTAAACCAAAATAGAATAAACCGGAGATAAGACCGATAAAAATACTTCCCTTTACATTTTGTCTAATACCAGACATAAAAATAACTAAAAAATAAGTAAGATAAATATCAGTATTGAATCCCTGAATAAAATAGATGCCTAAAGTAATCAACATAGTATCCAGAAGAAAAATAAAATAGTTAAAACGTTGCTGAAGAAATAATTTTAACGGAAGAAAAAAAAGGATAATATTTGAAACAGCGTAGAAAGAAAAGATGAAGAAGAATTTTTTCCAGAAGGTGATTGTTTCCCTGTGATACGGATATAGAAGAAAGAAAAAGAGGATTAGAATTATTATCCCTCTTAAAATAATAATTGTTGATTTTTGGTTTAGGTAAAGATTTTTTTTGGGCATTAGTAATTAATTTTTCTTTTTCATTTCGGAGGAAACTCTAACTATTGTTTTTACATTACCCCGCGGATTAAAATCACCAATCACTTCAAGAAATTTTGGTTTAAGGATTTTCTTTAAATCAGCATAAATTTTATTGGTTGCGGCTTCGTGAGAAATATGGACCTGGCGATATTTGTTCAGATACAATTTTAACGACTTAAGTTCAATTATACACTTATTCGGAATATAATTTATTCTTATGGTAGCAAAGTCAGGATAACCGGACCGCGGACAAAGAGAGGTGAATTCGGGAAAAGTTACTTCAATATTATAATTTTTGCCCGGGTAAGGATTTTCCCAAACTTCCAATTTTGCTTCTTTGATTGCTTTTTCACCGTGTTTCATATTTAATCTATCCTGATTTCACAGATTGAAAGTTCAGATTACACGGATAGAACAAATTTTCAATTGGTGTAATCATTTTTTAAAATCTGTGTAATCAATAAAACGCAAATATTTAATGTGTTTTAAATACATAGTATACATCAAGATTTTGTGATTTACAAGAGGCTCACCTTTGCATAGCTTTCGGCGGAGCAAAATTCTAATGTCCGTAACTTAGACGCTGAATGAGATACGAAGGTAAGTTTGCCGCAAACATTTTTTGTTGAACCGGCAAGATATTATATTCAAACCGTGCTAAATAAATTTCCTTTTTTTCTAAATCATAAATTGCACAAGCTGTACGTGGGTCACCGTCTCGCGGTTGCCCTACTGAACCAACATTGATTATTGTCTTCATCCCTGGAGTAAGGATAACTGGATTTTTTTGTAAAAAACTACCATAGAATTCTTTACCTGGTACATTTTTCTGGTAGAAAAAAGGTGTATGACTGTGACCAATAAAACATACTTGAGTAGAAAAAAAGTTTAGGTTTTCTCTCGCTTGTTTTAAGTTAAGTAGATATTCGTCAATGGGTTCTCTTGGTGAACCATGGACAAGGGTCAAATTTTCATCTTGATAAATTTGGGATAACGATTTGAGATAATCTGCATTTTCAGGAGTTAGTTTGCTTTTTGTCCAGAGGATTGCCACTTGTGCATATTCGTTAAACCAACTAATATCTTTAAGTCCAACACTGGCTAAATCATGATTGCCGGCAACAACTATCGGGTTTAATTCGCGAATTTTTTCAATACATTCGTTTGGATTTGGTCCGTAACCGACTATGTCTCCGCAACAAAAATATTTATTCACTTTCTCCTGAGAATAGTATTCAAGCATTGCATTTAATGCTTCTAAATTAGAATGAATATCAGCAAAAATTGCGTATTTCATCTTGAAAACACGAATGGACACGAATAAAAATTCGTGCTAATTTGTGTAGTTAATTCGTGCGTATTCGTGATAAAACTATACGAAAAACAAAAATTGGTAGACGAACAATTCTTTTGATTCGCCAGGGTTCTTGATAAAGACGATATAACCATTCTAAACCTAATTTACGGAATAATTTTGGTGCACGTCTTAATTTACCGGAAATTATATCAAAACTTCCACCGACACCGGTAACTAAACGCACATTTAATTCCTTTAGATGGGCATTAGCCCATTTTTCTTGTTTTGGTGAACCTAAAGCAAGAAAAATCATATCTGGAGAGACATTTTTTATTTCTTGAATAATTTCTTTTTCTTCAACTAAAGAAAAGTACCCATTGTACCAACCAACAAGTTTTATCCGGGGAAACAATTTTTTTAACTCTCCAACCATTCCTTCTACAACCTCTTTCTTACCTCCTAAAAGATAAATTCGGTATCCTTCCTTTTCGGAAATTTTACATAATTCATACATTAACTTAATTCCCGGGATTATCTCTGGTAAAGGTTTAGTAAGGAATTTCATTGCCCAGAAAATACCTACTGAATCACAAATGACTAAATCTGCTTGTTCTAAAATTTTCTTTAATTCCGGGTCTCGGAGAGCATCATTTACCATTAAAGAATTAAGAGTCACAACTTGGTGTGGCTTTTTTTCCTGAAGAAAATTTTTAAGAACTCTTAATGTCTGAAGAAAAGTAAGAGAGTCAATAGGGAGACCAAGGATTTGTTTTCTCAGAGGCAACTGCGTATCATCCATTTAAAATTTATCCAACTAAGGCGGGTGCTTTCTGCAGTTTTACTGAAATAATTTTGGAGACACCAAATTCTTCCATCGTTACACCATAGAGTATGTCTGCAATTTCAATTGTGCGTTTATTGTGAGTAATAATGATGAACTGTGTTTTCTGAGTAAATTCTTTTACTAATCGCACGAAACGGTAAATATTTGCATCATCTAATGCTGCATCAACTTCATCAAGTAAACAGAAAGGTGCAGGTTTAACTAAAAAGAATGCAAAAAGTAAAGCAATTGCGGTTAACACTTTTTCTCCACCGGAAAGAAGAGAAATATTCTGTAATTTTTTTCCTGCTGGTTGAGCAACAATTTCAATACCAGTCTCCCAGAGATTTATTTCATCAGTAAGCACGAGGTCGGCTTCTCCACCTTCAAAAAGAAAACGGAAAGTTTGTTGAAAATTTTTTCTTATCCGGGTAAACGTTTTTTCAAAAGATTCACGGGTAGAGATATTTATTTTGTTAATTAACTGATGAAGGTCTTCTTTTGCTTTCTGTAAATCTTCTTCTTGAGTGAGTAAGAAATCCAAACGGGCATTAAGATTTTCGTACTCTTCCGGAGCAGCTAAATTTACTGCTCCTAAAGATTCAATTTTTTTCTTTAATTTTTCATTTTCTATTTTTCTTTCTTCCAGAGAAATTTCTCTTTCTAATTCTTTATCATATTTTCTTTCTGTTTCTTCAACCGTGAGATTAAATTCATCTTTTAGGTGCATCTGGAGATGTTTCTTTTCCAGATTAATTTTTTGTGTGTTAATTTCAAAATCCTTTTTCTTTTCTTCAATTTCCTTAAATTCTTGTTTTAACGAATTTAAACTATTTTCTTCCCGAGAGATTTTTTCTCCAAGTTCGTAGTTTTCTTTCCCCAAGGTAGAAATTATTTTCTCAATCTCTTCTTTATTTTGTTTTAGGCAAAGAATTTTTTCTTTTTCTTTTTCCAGAACTTCTTTTTCATTAGCGGTTATGTTTTTCAAGGAGAAATTTTTTTCTTCTTTTATTTGGATATTTTTCTCTAATTCTTCTTTTTCCTGAATTAATTTATCTTTTCCTTGGTTTATATTTTTGTATTCTTGTTCACTGGTGTGGAAAGAAATCTTCAATTCAGTTAGTTCCTGGTTATTTTTTGTTTCCTTATCTTTGAGAAGAAGAATATCTTTTTCTGAGGTTTCGATTTCCGTGGAGAGATTTTTTTCTTCAATTTCTAAAGAGATAAATTTCTTATCTTCTTCTTTAAGTCGTTCATTTTTTTCGTTGATTTCATTATCTTTTTGGTTAATTTCCCAACTGGTTACTTCTATTTCTTCAAGAGTAATTTCTTGTTCATCTTTCTTTCGTTCCTTTTCTTTAAGTAGTTCAGTTAGAGAAATTTGTTTTTCTTGCATTTTCTGATTCACTTGGGATAATTCATTTTCTGATTCACTAATTTCTTTTTCTAAGGTGTCTTTTTGAGCGAGATATTGTTTTGCTAACTCCTCAAATTTGTTCAGGTTTTCTTCTATTTCTTTGACTTCTCGTTTTTGAGTAAGGAGACCATTTTCCTTTATTTCGCTACCCCCTTGAATTATTGCTTCCGAATAAAGAGTAACACTATCAAAATAACTGGCAGAAAAAAGGTAATACATCAGTTTTTTATATTTTGGTTCGTAGTCAATAAGTTCAAGAAGACTTTTTGTTTTTGGTAAATAGGACAAAGGAAGTAATTTTTCACTTATTTTTTCTATAATAAAGAAACCAGCCCAACCTTTATTATTTTCTTTAAGATAACGGATTGCCTTTTCTGCTGATTCTTGTGTTTCACTGACTAAGAAATTTAATTTTTCACCTAAAACTTTTTCAATAAGTTTTTCATTTTCTTTAGATACTTTGATTAAACTACTTAAAGGACCGCTAATCTCGGAGAAATTAAGTGAAAGTACTGATTGAATAGCCAAATGTGAAAATTTAGTTTTTTCAGCTAATTCTTGTAAAGTAGATAACCGGGCACGTTCTTGACTAATTTCGTTTTGTATTTTTTCTAATTGGCTAATTGTTTCGCGGTAGAGATTCTTTTTCTTACTCAACTCATTTTCCAGATAAACTTTTCTTTCTTTCAAAGTACTAATTTCTTTCTCTAGAGTGGATAACCGTTCGTTAAGTCCGTTAATCTCAAGCGAAATTTCATCCTTTTTCTCCACTAATTCAGAGAGTTCTTTCTCCAGTTGCTTTTTTGGGTTCTGTAGGTTTGTGAGATGAGTTTCTAAACGAATATTTTCATTTTTTATTTGTGTTTTTTGTTGGACAATTAGGTATGTTTTTCTTTTTTTCTCTTCCAGGTGGTCTATTTCTTCTTTGATTTTCTTTCCCAGTTCATTTGTCTCTTTTTCTTTTTCTTTAAGTTTTTCTTTTAAGTGAACATTTTCCTTTTCTCTTGTTTCTTTCTCTTGAGTTAACTTTTCCAGATTTTCTTGGAGATTTTTTAATTTTTCAAGACTATTGTTGTTTTCTTCAGCAAGAATTTTCATTTGCTCTTCATTTTCTTTAATTCTTTCTTCAGCCAAAGTAATCCGATTTTCCGCTTTCAATAAATCGCTTTCCATTTGGTGAAGTAAATTTTGGTTTTGGCTAATTTCTTCTCTTTTTTTGTTGAGTTCATTTTTTAAATTTACGAGATTAGTTTCAAGATTCTGAATAAGTTTGGACAATGTTTCGTAATCTTCAAAGATTTCTTTGTTTTTTGTAATTAAATTTTCATTTTCTTCCCTTAATCTTTTTAATTCTCTAAGAATAAGGAGTATCTCACCGGTTTTTAATTCTTCCTGATATTTTTGGTATTGTTTTGCTTTCCGTACCGCGGCATCTAAAGAACGGATTTGTTCTTTAAGTAAAGTTAAGGTATCACTTAGACGCAATAGGTCAATTTCTACTTTTTCTAATTTGCTTAATGCTTCTTCTTTCCGCACTTTGTATTTAGCAATACCTGCTGCTTCGTCAAAAAGAATACGCCTTTCTTCCGGTTTTGCCAGAAGAATAAATTCAACTTTACCCTGTTCCATTAAAGAGTAGGATTGTGCTCCTAAACCAGTATCTAAGAAAAGGTCACGGATATCTTTCAGTCGGCACTGGGTTTTATTAAGATAATATTCGCTTTCTCCGGAACGGTATAATCTGCGGATGATGGTAACTTCTGAGTAATTGGTAGGAAGAATTCCGTCCTCGTTATCAATAGTTAAAGAAACCTCGGCAAAAGAAAGTGGAAGACGCGACTGCGAACCATTAAAAATTAAATCTTCGGTTTTTGTGCAGCGAAGAGAACGCATACTCTGTTCACCGAGTGCCCATTTTATTGCATCAGCAATATTCGTTTTCCCACAACCATTCGGCCCAATGATAGCAGTAATTCCCGGTTCAAATTCAAGGCGGGTTTTTATCGCGAATGACTTGAAACCAAAAATTTCAATTCTTTTTAGATGCATTTTAGATATTCCTCGCTTTGCTCAGAAATCTGATTACACTGATTTTTAACTGCGATTACACCGAAAAGGTGCGAGGCACCACCCGTAAAGGGACGAAGTCCCAACGGGGACTTTTCGTCCTCGGTGCTTTTCGCACCGATTAGTAAATTAGATTTATCTGTGTAATCTTTCCTATAATCTGTGTAATCAAGTATTATTTTCACGCTTCTTTTACCAACTTTTACCAAATTTTAATATTTTTCTTTCTTCTTGTCAAGAGATTTTTAAAAAAAATTTGTCGGAGATCCCGCTAAAGCGGTGATAGGTATTCCCCACTCTACTCCCTTTAGAGGAGAGGGTTTCGGAGATCCCGCTAAAGCGGTGAAAAGTGAGGGTCAGTGTTGTCTAACGGTTGATTTGTTTTTTAAGAGATTAGCAAAAAAGAAAACGGCAAGAAGTAAAAAAAGAGTTATTAAAAGGAAGGATATTCTTATTCCTAAAGAAGGTGAACCCTTAATTGGATTTTGCGGATGGATAACCATTTTTGTTTTTACTAAGGAAACCCATAAGATGATACTCATCAATAAATTGAAAAAAGCAATCAGTTTCGTTTTCTCCAAAGCAATAGAAAGTAAAAAGAATAACAATGAAAAAAACAAAACCGAAGTCGTCATAATTGTGCGTGGTTCACTCCAGACAATTCTTCCCCAGATAAGAGTCATTGCTCCTAAACTTAAAAGAAAATTAATTCCCCAGAGCAAAAGCGAGGTATATCCTAAAGAATACGACCAAGAATAAAAAAGTTTACCTCCCGTAAAGGGACGATGTCCCCGTAAAGGGGCGTGCCCCCAACGGGGCTTTACGCCCAACGGGACTTTTCGTCCAGTAAGAAAATAAATCAAACCAAACAATCCCGCAAGAGTATAAGTGATTATCGCTACCCAGGTTAACGCTCCATGTAAATAAACCAATTTAACTGAACTACCTAATGTCTCTTCTGCTGGTGATAACCAAGTAACCAGTAAAGCCAAAAGAACCAATCCAGCAATGATGAGCAAAATACTTTGTTTTCCCTTTCCCACTGCCAATCTTTAACCCCGCACCTCAATAATACCTCCCCCCGTAAAGGGGCGTGGCCCCAACGGGGCTTTACGCCCAACGGGACTTTTCGTCCAGTAAGAAAATAAATCAAACCAAACAATCCCGCAAGAGTATAAGTGATTATCGCTACCCAGGTTAACGCTCCATGTAAATAAACCAATTTAACTGAACTACCTAATGTCTCTTCTGCTGGTGATAACCAAGTAACCAGTAAAGCCAAAAGAACCAATCCAGCAATGATGAGCAAAATACTTTGTTTTCCCTTTCCCACTGCCAATCTTTAACCCCGCACCTCAATAATACCTCCCCCCGTAAAGGGGCGTGGCCCCAACGGGGCTTTACGCCCCGATGTTCCACCAAGGAAGAGACAAGTGAGTATTAACAACCGTTGTTAATGCTCACTAATTAGGTAACTCTTTTGGTATAATATAACCAAAGGAGACCTGATTATGAGATATCATTATGAGATTATCCTTAAGCGATGGCTACCCATACTCAAAGAGTATGAGC